>Ga0256837_1001275_pt1 | contig 17737 bp, 20 predicted proteins | sample 4562384metaG_FD_185976 | JGI IMG/M metagenome (GOLD analysis project Ga0256837, IMG submission 185976) | Hydrothermal vent microbial communities from Guaymas Basin, Mexico - 4561-384 | ecosystem: Environmental > Aquatic > Marine > Hydrothermal vents | place: Mexico: Guaymas Basin | collected...
TCATGCTGGGTTGAGCAAAAGTTTAAAGTTGAAAATGGTAGATTTTTATTTGGTTTATTATCATAAAAGATTATGATTCAAGCACCCGTTTTTTTCATTAAGTCATATTTGCACTAGCAAAACCAGCTGAGATAAACTTTTCACTTGCATTTAATGAACCTGTAAAGAGCATTGATGCAGCTACAAGTGTTACGATTTTTGTTTTCATTTTTAAATTCCTTTGTTTGTTGTGAAGGAATTATAGAGAAGATGAACGAAAGCATCACTTCGTTTTAAATTTAAATACAAATTTTATAAAAAATACCCCTATAGCTATCCCTACACTATCAGCCACTACATCCAAAAGGGAGAAAAATCTTCCATCTATGAAACTTTGAACTATCTCTATCTGCAGACCAAAGCCTAGTAAAAGTGCTATCTTTACGAAGAGTGTTAAGTTCTCATATGCAAATGATAGGAGAATATAGAGTACAAAAAAGGCTGCGAAATGATTTCCCTTGTCCCAAAAACTCTCTATAGCTTCTATGTGGATAGTGGTTGTTGCTAAGAACTCTATGACTAGTAAGCAGACTAAAAGATAGAGTTTAAAACTATTTGGATGGAAGAGTAAGTTAATCATTTATCACCTCATTTATCTTATCGGTCACTCTTTTATCCCAGAGTATCTCTTTATGGCTTAGTCCCTCTAGTTCGAGATAAAACGCTAGGTTTGCTACCTTCTCCTTAACTGCTCTTGCATTATCTATGTAGGTAGTCTCATCATCACGGCTTACAAAGAGATAGGTTTTGGCTTCTATGCTACTTACATAAACGCCAGTTCTAAACTTGTATCTAAAGAGTGAGGATAGATCTATCATCGGGACAAAACCTCTATCAACAAACTTTGACTTCGCCAAAGAGGCTATGGAGTCAAATGCTCCTATGAGAAAGAGTGCTTTTACTTTTTCTTTGGAAGCGACATAGGAGGCTACACTTGAACCTATGGAGTAACCCAAAAGATAAAAGTCCCCGTAGTTTTTCTGCACAAGTTGCGCTATCTTTCTTCCATCGCTAAACATATTTTGCTCACTTATCTTCCCTTGGCTTTTACCATAAGAGCGATAGTTAAATGCCAACACCCTACTCTTTGGATATGTTCTGCCTAGTCTGTTTATGATGCCTACGACATCGTGAGAACGTCCAACAAATATGAGGAGTGTATTTATGGCGTTTGCAGGTTCATAGATAGCTCCTTCTAGTTCTACACCATCATCGCTTGTGATGCTTAAAAGAGAACACTCTGAAGATAACTCTCCCTCTCTATGGTAAGTAGGAGAAAAAATCATATAGTACTGCCATTGGTAAAAGGCTAAAAGTAAAATTAAAAAAGTAAAAATTAGGAAAGCTATATAAATCATAGCATGAATTATAGTATACTTCTACCAATAATTATAGGAAATAGAATGCAAATATTTGGAAAGTTTACGACGAAATTTGATATGGACTTTATAAACGGTCACTATATCTACTTTAATGATGGCGAAGATGACATCATAACATCTGAAGATGTAGAGAGAATGCTCAAAAAAAAGAGAAAAACAGTATGTGGGACTATCTTTCTTTACAACCCTGAACTTAGCCCTGTTGGCTATACTCTTAGCCCTTTTTTACAAGAGGATGGCTTTGATAAGTATGATGAGTTTGTTCCTCTCAACGAAGACCCTATGGCTTACATCATAAACGCTGGACTTAAAAATGTTTATCCAGGGAAATTAGTAGAGATAAAATATCTCTTCTCATACAACCGTTCAAACATCGCTCCGACTCCAATCATAGAAGAGTTTGATTCTGACATAGATAAACTTACTTCTACTCAATTTACACGTTACGACAGAGAACTCAACTACATAGATGTTCCAAATGTTCGTGTAAGTGGTAAGTTTGTCTTTTTCGGAATGGGTCACAAGCACGACAGACACCATAAAGCTATCATAGGATATGCACGTGCTTTAGCTGCACAAATCAACAAACTTGATAAACAGATAGTTTTCTTACATGACAACAACTACGATGCAGATGAGTGTATAGAGCTTGCATACTTTCTTTCACCTACAGCAACTGGAAAGATGAAAGAGATTCGTGCAAATGCTTTTAAAGAGGTCTTTAAAGAGACTCCTCATAAAGTGGTAAAGATACGTTTACAGTAGGGGCTTGGCGTTTAGTTTAACTTTTAATGGGACTAAAGTCCCATCCCCGTTTGAGCTTGGGGCTTGGACTTCAGTCCAACTTTCTCTGGGTTTTCAATGGGACTAAAGTCCCATCCCCTTTCAGGTTGGGGCTTGGACTTTAGTCCAATAGTTACTCATAAATCCCAAAAAACCTCTCTTTTTCTAAACCAACTTTTAAAGGATTATTTTTTATATACTCATAAGTAAGCATCAAATGCCTCTCATCTCTAATCCCCTTGTCATAATAACCACTCTCCCAAAATTTACCTTTTTTATGAAGTAATTTATTTAAACTATTTGCACTACTCCCTTTTATCTGTTTCATCATTTTAGCAAGTTCGATTTTTTATTTCAATAACATATGAACATGATTTGGCATAATACAAAATGCGACTAACTCATATAAGAGACTGTTTTGTTTTAAAAAAAAGTTTTTCAGATACTCTAAAAGTTCCCCATTAAGATAACAACCACTTAAAGAACTATCTGTATATCTATCCATTTTATACTGTTTTAGCTCTGTTTTTATATTTTCATCAGAAAGTTTTTTTAACATGAGTTCTAAATGTTATGAACTGATAGTGACCTATGGTGTCTATATGAGGTAAATTTGAGAATCTGTTTTTCATCTGTTAAACTTTTCCTATGTATGTTTTTATGGGTTCTCAATGGGACTGAAGTCCCATCCCCTTTCAGGTTGAGGGGGCTTGGACTTCAGTCCAACTCTCTCTGGGTCTTCAATGGGACTAAAGTCCCATCCCCATTACTATCTTTTTTTAGCCCATCTTGCAAAAAATCTTGCTGGAGTCAATCTATCACTTATTTTTCTATCACTCAGTATATACTCACTTAAAATCTTTGCTAAGTATGGAGCTAAAACAAAACCATACCCTCCACTTCCATTTATCATCGTCAGATTTGGATAGTAGTCATACTCACTATAGTCTGCTTTTTTCACTTTAAAGTTTATACTACTGTTTTGAAGTGTCTCATGAGAGAGCACGAGTGAACCTATGAGGGGCATATAGTCAAAAGAGCCTGAACGGAGTCCCATATAGTCCTTTATCACCTCAACATTATCTAACTCTATAGTTCGTGATGCTTTCTCTAACAACTCTGCTCTACCCTGCTCTATATCGTAAGGCTCGGTAGCCGTTTGAGGATGATAGTGAACATTGTGTGTGGCACCTATAGCTAAGCCTCCTTGATTACTCGGAGAGATAGAGACAAACTGATGTATGGAGTAGGGATTTTGAGTTGTAGTTTTTATGTCTATACGATGACCCCAAACGCCACGAAGTTTTATGTATGGCTCTTGAATGACTGGAGCATAAGCCCCTGTAGCTAAGATAACCTCTTTTGCCGAGTAGCTATCATTTATAACCCAAACACCATCTTCATAGTGAAGTCTCTCTACCCTCTCTTTTACAAAAGAAGCACTCTTCGACAAAGCTTCACACATAGGTTTGGCATTTACAATTCCAGCATTTAAGGAGATACTCTCTTGTAGGTCTGAGCTTAACTCTAAAAGTTCTAAATCTGTTCTCTCTTTATAAATGCGTAATACCTCAGCATCACTCTCATCTTTAGCTATATGAAGGAGTTGAGCCTTTGTAAAAAGCTTTGGAAACTCTCTCTCATAAAACTCCATAGAGTAGAGAAATGCCTTATGCAAAATCTCTTTTAACTCCCCACTCTTTGAAAACTTAGGAGAGATGAAAGCACCAGCAGCCCCACTCCCTCCACTCGCTATCCCATTCTCATCGAAAAGTATAACTCTCTTGCCTACCGATGTAAGCTCATAAGCCATACTACAGCCATTTATCCCCGCACCAACTATCGCTATATCATACATAACTACTTCTCACTCGATGCATTTACGATGCTATAGCGTTTAAGTATCTTAGGGTTCGCCTCTTGTGCTTTTTTTCTATCTATAACTATCTCTACACCATCGCTATTTTTTAGAATGATAAATTTATCCTTAGAAGAGAGAAGAATCTTTTTAAATTCATTATAATCTTGAAACTTTAAGCCATTAATCGTATCAACTTTCCATAATGATAGATTGTGATTTCCACGATTTGTCTTATCTGCTAAAACTTTTAAAAGAACTACAACTTCATTCTGCTCTTTAGTAGCCCATTTACGAGAAGCAACCTTCAAAGAGAGTGATGCTCTTTTAACAAGTAGGTTTCGACTTACAGGAGTAAAAACATACCCACCATAAATAAAATACCTAGGCATTACATCGTGTTCTAAAGTATTTACAAGTAAATCATCATCAGCAATATTTTCTATCTTTATCGCTACACTCATCTTCTTAGTATTACGAAGTATCTCTAGTCTTATGCTCTCTCCTATCTGCTTTTGATCTATAAAGTACATCAGTGAAGTATACTGCTGAGGTAAGAACTCTACAGTTCCATCATTTTTAATAGTATGCCCATCTATACTCAAGACTATATCTCCACTCTCTAAAACACCATATACAGATGATTTTTGCGATACATCAACTACAAGTATTCCCGTTACATCACTAGCCATACCATACAGAGACCTGAGAGCCTCATTTTCCAAATCTTGTGTTCCTATCCCCAAATGCCCAAAACCATCATAATGACCATCTTTTATATCCACTAAAAAGTGATTTATAATCTCAGAAGGCACTAAATAGCCAATACTCTGACTCTTAGATACATGTTGCATAACAACACCCACTATCTTTCCATCATTAATAGCAGGTCCACCACTATTTCCAGGATTTACAGCTGCATCTATTTGAATAGCCAAAAATCTCTCATGTGAGTGTGCATAAGTGTTATGCTCTATCCTAGATACTATCCCCTTACTTACACTCAAAGAGTTTCCACCCATAGGAAAACCGTAAACAGTAACTGCCTCTTGAAGTTTTGGTAAAGAACCAAGTTCTAAAACCTTTGCACCTTTAAAAAATGCTTTATCTGCCACCTTTAAAACAGCCAAATCACTCTGATGAGAGATAAACTCTACTTCAGCCTCATATCTTTTAGTATCACCATACTTCTTTACCTCTATAAATGTCTCATTAGCAACCACATGAGCATTCGTAAGAATCCTATCTCCTGAGATAATACTTCCCGAACCATGTGATCTTCTTATTGTAGTATTCCATGGTGTTAGGTAGTTGGGAACTTTAGAGACTGTGTAAATCTTAACTATACTATCCTTAACACTCTCACTAGCAAGGAGGGAGAGAGATAGAAAGATTATTAGAGTGATTATTTTCATTTTTTATTTCCTTTGATTTATATTGTTTACTTACTCTTCATCCAGACTATAAGGGAGTTCTAAAGCTTCTACATTTCCTATAGCATTTCCAGCTATGCCTTTTATAGAGCCATACATACCTATAGTGTTTTCAAGAACTTTATCTATCTGCTTTTCTCTCTGTTTCCAGATTCTAGTCATGGCTCTTTTTTCTTTGTCTAAGTCCTCTTGCATAGTAGAAAATCCCTCAACTATGGCTTCTATCTGCATACTAAACTCTGTACTTGTAAGGTAGCTATAGAGTAGACTCATCTTATCTGTTTTATTCTCTTCGCCTTTTTTAGCATTGTTTAGTTTTATGACACTCTCTCTTAGAACTGAAGATAAGCCCTTAAACTCTTCAAAGGTACACACCCATACACCCTCAACAAGCCCCATTCTATCTAGTTCTGATGGTAACACCTGTGTAACTAAAACGCCAACATCTACGCTCTTCTCTCGCATATCTGCTTTAAACTTCTCTATCCATGATTTTTGAAAATCTTTTGTGCGTTTACTCTCGTAGTAAATCTTTCCACAGTTTTGCACCTCTCTAGTGTGTACCACTTGAATACAGTCAGCACCTCTAGCCCCTTTTTTAATCTCCTCTATCACATCAAAAGGATACTTATCTGCAAGATACTCCTCTATAGCCAACTCTTGCACTTCTCCTTGAAGTTGCATACTCCCTTGTTCTGCTTTTCTTTGGGCAATTTGTAACTGTTCTTGAAGCTGTTTAAGTTGCTCCTCTTTCTGTTTTAACTTCAACTCATTCTGTTCATCTGCTGATTTTTGAATAAGTTGTTTCTCCTCTTGAAGTCTTTTAGTAAGTGCTATCTCTGCCTCAGCTTGAACCTTTGAAGTTATCTCATCGTTTTCCCGTTTGAGTTTCTCTATCTCTGCCTTACTTTTGTTGAGTTCTTTTACTTGGTCTGATTTCTCATCAAGCTCTTTTTTGAGTAAAGCTATAGACTCACTCTGCTCTTCTTCTAACTCTTCTTTAATGCTTTTTTGAAGTTTCTGTTTTTCTAGCTTGAGTTGTGAAGCAGTAGCCTTTTTCAACTCCTCATCAAACTTTTCGGCTTGAAGGTTTAAAGCTTCTTGTTGTTGTTTAAGTTCTAACTCTTTTTTGTGAGCCTCTTCTTTGAGTTTTTTCTGTTGTGCTACATTTTTCTCATTGAGTTCATCTTCTAGTTGATGGTAGAGGATTTCATTAACATCTATCTCGGTTTGACAGTTTGGGCATTTTATAGTTGCTGTGTTTTGCATTTTTTACTCTTTTTTTTAATATTGTATAAGTTTTTCATTTTATCATCTTAATTGTTTAAGTTTAAGTAAATAAGCCTTTTTTATCCTATCGGCATTAGGATAGTTCCACTTATCTAGTGTTTGAAGGACTCTCTTATAGATAGAAGATTTTTTACTATTTTGTGCAAGAAGTAGCATATTAAAATAGAAGTATTTACTATCTAGTTCTGCATATCTTGAAGCATCTTTTAAAGAGAGAATATACTCTATAAATTCGATATCTATATGTTGAGCATTAAGAGAAAGACTTAGGAGTGTGTATTTTCCTGAGAGTCCACCCATATAGTAGAGTCCATAATTTCCCTCAGGATGTCTGTTTATGTAGACTCTATAAGCATCGGCACCATTCTCTAAGAGTACCTCTACTGTTTTTTTATCCCCATACCAAGCACCTAAAGCAACCGCATCGAGTTGAAGTGTCTTACCTTTTGTGAGAGTATCTATATCTAAACCTAAATATAAGAGTGCTTGAACAACCCTACTTTGAGCATGTCTTGCTGCCATATGTAAAAAAGTGAACTGCTCCCACTCAGGTTTTGACTCTCTAATATACTCTGCATAGAGATCTGCTCTTCCTTGAAAGACAGAGGATTGAAGAAGTTGGTAGATGTTAAAGTCTGGATTTTCTAAAACATGAAGTGCTATATCCTCTTTATGAGCCTTTATCGCATAGCTAAGAGCTGAGTTTCCTGCTATATCTACAACAGATGTATCAGCTCCCTCAGCCATAAGCTCTCTAGCAAACTTATACTCCCCTCTTCTCATAGCATAAAGAAGTGGCGTTTCCCCTCGTGAGTTTGCACGGTTTATATCTGCACCCTTTTTTATAAGAAGACGAGCTTCTTCTATTTTATGGTTTTGTATAGCCACAGAGAGTTGTGTCTCTCTGAGTTTTTCTAGAGCATAGAGATTAAAAGTCAACAAAAAAGTTAAAACAAGTTTTGTCATATCTACTGAAACTGTTTCATATAGTTTTGCATCGTCTCTTTATCTATCTTTTTAGCATAAGCATAAGCCCTATCAAACTCTACAGCTCTTTGCGGATATGTTAACTTTAACATATCAAAATCGGCTTTTAGATTAAAAAGAGCAGAGACAGAATCTACTTTCTCAATATAGTTTTTATAAGCTCTATAAGCTTTTTTCTTCTCTCCCTTAAGAAGATAGGAGTGTCCTAAATTTGAGTAAACATAATACTTCTTATCTTTTTTGAGAGAATTTTTAGCGGACTTAATACTCTTGTCATACTCTTTTAAAACAAAGTAAATATAACTTAGTTTCATATCTAAACCCTCTTTTTGGATAGTTTTAGCATATGTTTGACAAGATTTCATATCTGTTTTACCTACATTTGAACTTATGAGACACTTAAATTCTACAGGGATATTTTGAGACTTAACACTTTTCATCCACTCATAGGCTCTTTGATTATCTCTTACATACTCAAAGTTTTTAGAGATACTTAGTTTTTGTTTATCGCTAAAATTATTCTCTTTAAGAAGATTATCAAAAATTTTACTTACTCTTGCTCTCGCTTTCAAACTCACATATCGTAACTCAAACCCCTTAAAAGCATTGATTTTAAGATACTCTTGAAGCTCTTTATCTCTACCGTTTGCAAGATAAAAATTAATAAAAGGCTTTCCTAGAGTTATATTAGGAACTACGAAGCCATTATCTAACAAAAAGTTAAGCATTTTAGAGTCACCATATTTATAAGCAACAAGTATATAGCCACCATCTTTTTTCTTCATACTATCAACTATAACTTGTGCTGTTTTATAGTTGTCCATAACACAAGCTATTACAAGTGGTGTTACTTTAGAGTAGAGCATAGAAGTGACATCTGCATCATGCTTTACAAGTAGTTTTAAAATCTCTGCAGTGTTAAATTTTATTGCTTTTGCGACTGCTGTATTACCATTTATATCTACATGGTTTACATCTATGCCATACGATAACAATAACTCTACATTTTTGATATTTCCCTTTCGTATTGCTGATAAAAGTGCTGTTGCATTATTATCATTTGTGGCATTTACATCGGCACCCTTCTCTAAAAGTATCTTTGTCATTTTCAGATGACTTGGATCATAAGCAGATAAGGCGAGAATTGAGTCTCCATTTTGCCCAGTAGCATTTACATCAAAGCCATTTTCAAGTAAAAAGTTAAAATTTTTATCTCTGTTCTTAGAGATAGCTCCACTCAATGCTGAAAAATTATTCATATTTTTAGCATTTGCACCATATGCAAACATCAGTTTTAAAATACGACTATCCTCTAGAGAGCTACTATAACCAGCTGCACTTATATCAAGATAACTATTTGACATCTTCTCTAAAGGATTTGCACCATACTCTAAAAGTAGTTTTATCATCTTGTAGTTATCTTTTCTAACAGCTAACTCTATTGCAGAGAGTTTTTTCTTCTCTATGTTTGGGTTAAGACCATTTTTAAGACTCTTCTCTACGGCTGTAATGTTATTTTCAACTATCTCATGTAAAAATGTCAACTCTTCTGTTGTGTTTGCTTCAACGAGAGGTGTCGGTTTTGGTGTTGGGTGGGGCATACATCCACTCAAGTAGAGTGTAAAAAGTGTTACTAAGAGGTATATATATCTCATTTTTGCTCCCTTAATGTTTTGATAGCTTGCAGGAGTGTCTTATCAACTCCTTCATTGTCCTCTTTGACTCTTCCCTCAGGGTTCACTCCGATATTGTTTATCGTGTCGTATGTTTGGTAGAAGTACTCTGCATTTGCTAAAACTAAAAAATCATCTCCATTAAATCTCTCTATAAAAAAACTATTTGATTTTCCAGCACTATCTTGACCTATTACCTCTATATGCTTTTGAAACTTTAGTGAGTGTGCCATCGCTTCAGCTACTGAAGCAGTTCTCCCATTTATAAGGATAATAATCTCTGCACTCTTTAAAATTGTGCTATTTTTTGTGGCATTTAAGATACGAGAGTTATATTTTCCCTTAGAGTCTAAATATCTTCGCGAGTAGATAATACCTTTTGAGACAAAAAAGTTTGCAAGTGCTGAGATATTTAGAGAGGTGCTATAAAAATTGTTTCTCAAATCTAGTATAAGCTTTTTAGGCTGTTTCTCTTTAATGTATTTTCTCAGTTTTCCAAGATCATCATAGGTAAACTTTTGCAAGTCAACATAGGTCACATCCCCATACATCTTCACCTTATAAGTAGAGCCACTATCCATTAAAAAAGCAAACTTTTTTAACATCACCTCTCTTGTGTAAAAACCACTCTCATCAGCCATAGAGAGATTTACAAGAGCATACATACTCTTTTTATCTAAAGAACCATGCCCTTTTTGAATCTCACTCAATCTCTCTTCTATCTTTTTTAAATCTAATCTATCTTTATAGTAGTAATGCTGTGAGATTTTTGACATCATTGTATAAAAGAGGGGTAAAAGTTCTCTGTTTGTAAAAGTTTTTTCTACTTTTGTATCAGTTTGCAGTGCTCCAAACGCCAAACTATTTACTAGAAGTAAAGCTATCAGTATATTTTTAAACATCTAAATTATCGCAATATTTGAGGTGTTGGTGTAGCTACTAAAAGATATAAATCGCTCTTTTTAGGTTCTATCCATTGATTGACTATTTTAGAGTTTATTAAATTTATACTATTTAACTCTTTTTTAGTGATTCTTTGATCCTTTGCACTTATCTTCTTAAGCAAGGAAGTTCGTCCATTTGCAAGAGCCACTTTTCTCTGAAAATCTTTCCCTCCTATCAAAGGTGCTACACCAACTGCTGAGATAGTGTTTGGGTTAAAATCATCCCCTGAGCAGACCCACATAGGAGCTAAAGATCCAGATATTTTACATGATAAATCAGGCTGTTCCTCTTTTTTCTCTTTGGAACAAGCTGTCACAAGAAAAGTCATAACTGATAAAGATAGAAGTAGTTTATATATTTTCATTTTAATTCCTTAATTTTTTTTAATATTATAGTCTATTTAGAATTTTTTACCAAAAGCTAAAAATAACTCTTGTAAATAAAGAGAGCCAAACCACCCACTAAGAGAAAAAGCAGAAGATTTGAGAAGTCTATGTTAAACTCTCTCCCACTTACATCTTTCCCTCTAAGTTGTGCCTCCTCTCTTCGTATCTTTTTAACATTTAGCTTATCAACAAGCCAATACATAGGTGCTGTAATGATACCTAGACTTAAAGCCATTCCTGCCATAAGAGAGAGTGTCTCTATAGGTTCTGTGTTAGAGAAAAAAGATATTTTAAACCAAAGCTCACCTATGCCATTGAGTGCAAATATAAAAAAGATGATTTTGAAGTACTTTAAAAATGTGAGCTCTTTTTGAGTGTATGAAGAGTACGGCAGAGCCAAACGAGCACCCGATAGAAGAGTAAAGAGAGAGCTATCACTCAGAGTAGATGCTACAATCCTCTCATCAAAGCCCTCTCCCTCTAAAAGAAAGTAGTTACTTATCTCTGAGACCTGTTCAACCATAAAGTCTGTGGAGTTTGGGCGTTTAGACTTACTAAAGAGTACTCTAAACTTATCATTTTCAAACACTAACTTGAGTTCATCATTGAGCGTTTGAAACAGTTTTATATCCTCTTTTGCTCTATAAGAGGAGAGTTCTGAGTGAAGAGTGTTTAAGAGTATAAAAGCCTCCATATCTTTTGTGTCAGCCTTTAGCTCAACTCTTCTTTTATCTTTTAAAACAAGTGTAAGATATAAATCTTTTTTCTCATAGACAGAGTTTGTATAGTTGGCGACACCTCTCTCATAAAGACTCTCAACATCCTCAAACGCTATCTTCTCTTTGCCAAATAAGAAGAAGTGATTGTCCTTTGTAAACGCCAAAGTTTCATCTTTTTTACTAAAGAACATCCTCTCTCCTTAGAAGTTCAAGAGCTTCAAACCTATATCCAAAACTATCTACAGGAAGCTCTATACTAAGGTTATAAAGTGAAGCAGAAGATGGATACTCCCAAGAAATATAGCCTCTTTTACCACTCTCTTTTATCCGTACTGGATGTCCATACAATCCAGCATCAACTAAATCTCTTCTATCTCTAAAGGGGTCAAAGAGTTTTACATACTCTTTAAGAGGCATTGTATATCGCTCAGAGAGGTACTGAGACTTCACCTCAGCGATAGCCTCTATGAGACTCTCTCTTACATTCTCTTCTATCTCTCTAAACGCCACATATATCTCACCATCTTTTAAAACAGCCCACTTCCCCTGCTCTTTGACAAAGAAGATTCTCTCTTTATGGTGAATGATTTTCTCATAAGTGGACTCAAAGAGTATCTCTCCTCTCTCATCTATAACGATAGTGGCATTTGGCTCCTCTAAAATAGATATACCATCATTAAAAAAGTTCCAATCATGAAACTGACACGCTATAACTTCTTTAACACTTTTATCAATATATCCCCATAAAAGTGTTTTTGCATCTTGGACTGGTGTAAGAGAGTATGCCATCATGATTTGAGCATATTTAGCAGAGATATTTTCACTCTCTTTTGTATGAAATCTTAAAAGTCTCTCTTCATCTACACTTATAAATCTCCCCATACTCAAAGAGTTTTTAAGAGCCGACTTGCAGAGAGTCTCTAAAGTAGAAACATTTATGATTTCGCAAACCAAATCCTTATAATCCTTGACACACTCTATCTTACTTTTTTGCACCTCAGCATACCCAAAACTATCAAGATTTATATAGTGATACTTAAACGCCAAAACTTTTTTAAAACTTTTCCCTGTATATATCAGACCAAACTTACCGTTTTTATCTATCATAACAGCATAACCACCATCTAATCTAAAAGGCATACTCTTTTGAGTATCACGAGGGAGTATAAAAGAAGAGCCACTACAGAGTATGTGAAAACGATCCCCACCATCTATAGACCAGATGAGTTCTGCACCCTTTGAAATAGCGTTAATATCTTCAAGAGTATAGGGAGTGACCTTATAAAAACTGTTTTTAAAAGATGTGAAAAAATCCTCATCATCCAAAACATCCTCTAGTGTGATACTCTCTATACTAAGAACCTTTATCCACTCTTCTATCTCTAAGCTATAAACTTTTTTTGTAGCACTATAGGAGTTGTAAGAGGCTTTGAGGTCTATAGCCTCACTCATACAACTACAGAGTTCAGAGTTAAACTCTCTTCCCTCATTTTGAAGTTTTAGGTAGTAGAGTCTCTCTTTTTTATCAAAACTTTTCTCACGAAGAGCCTCTTTTACATAGCCCCTTATCTTAGATATAAACTTATCATCTTCTAGGAGAGAGAAGCCCTCCTTTGTGCTATGGTACTTCTCAATAGCATCTACAACTAACTCATTATAGAAGATGATATTTTTCATAGTTTGAACTATTGTACTAGACGAAGACATCTCTTCCCTCTAAAATCTCACTATATTTTTTATTGATAAACTCATCACTATCTCTCATAGTCATACTTATCATCTCAGCTATAAAACTCTCACTACTTCTCTTATCAATCGTTTTAAGTTGCGCTTTTGAGATATTTGCATAGTCAAACTCTCGTCCCGCTACTTTAAAGAGTTTCACACTATACTCTTTGAGCATATAGTCATTTAGACGACTCAGAGCCTTAAAAGTTTTTGAGTACTTTTTATGACTCTTATCTAAAACAATATTTGCAAACTCTCCATAAAACACAAGATAATCATCCTCTATATCTATGTAGTTCTTATAGTTCTCTATCTGTAAGGCTAATTTCTCAGCTAAATAGCTGTTAGAACTTCCCAGAGCATCTAAAATCATCTGCGCCTCATCTCTATAACTTTGGCGTTTAGACTTAGACCAAAAGATGGGAGGCTTTGCTGTGTTTGTGATTCTGTCGGCTAGTTTTACCATCTGCACACAAGAGGGGAGTTTTTGAAGTCTCTCTAAACTATCTTGCATCTGCTCTTTTTTACTCGGAAGTGTTTCATCTTTTGTAAGGGCTTCTACTCCCTGAACTATTAGCTCTTTATCTCCCACTATATTAGACTCTATTGTAACCTTAGTATCTGTATCTTCATTGACATCATGGAGTAAGGCACAAGCTATAGCTGTGTTAGCTTCACTCTCTCCAATAGCACAAACGCCAATAGCATTAATGATCTCTCCTGCAACACTTACAATATGAAAAGAGTAAGGGAGTCCAGTAGGTGTCTCTTGTGAGCCATGAGCTTTGAGTGCAAACGCTAGATTGGCCTTGTACTTATCTATACTATAGAGCTCTTTTTGAGTTTGAGTCTTTGGAGATACAAAGGTGTCTATAGCATCAAAGTGTCTCTCTATACCCTCAAAGCTATGGTTTCCACCCTCTTCTACTATCATCTTGGCGTTTGAAAATTTATCTACTGCCTCTTTATAATGAAGTATCTCATCACCCTTCTGCACTAAGAGCATAAAATCTTCCTGCTTTGGCGTTTGAACATCATAACTCTCAAGCATACTAAGATGTCTCTTATTCCACTCAAAACTACTTAAATCATAAAAACTAGGAGCAAACCCTAGAGTCTGTTTAAGTGTCTCATAGGGGTAGATAGAGGGGTTTATAAGAACAGCTTTTAGTGCATACTTGTTAGCAAGATATATACTCATATAGCCACCCATAGAGGAGCCTATAAGTGTCACTTCTTCATCATAAGACTCTATCAATGCTTCTAAAGTTTGGATAGCTAAATCGGGGATGTATGAGAGAGAGGGAGCGATAAATGAGATATTTTTCTCTTTAAAGTACGATGCAAACTGCTTCGCCTTACTTCCTAGTCCGTGACTTCCATAGCCGTGTATATAAATTATCATTCTCTTCTCCCCACTATTGTATCTGTTACTATAACACATTTCGCTATAATAATATTATAATTTATAGAGATACGATAAGGGTTACATTATGAATAATGAGAAGAGTTTAAGTGAAAAAGCAGCCAGTAATATAAAAAGCATTGTAAAAGATGTTTTTGAACATAGTGATAAACAGAATGCTATTATAGTCTATGACACTAACTCTCTCATCTCCAAACTACTCTATAGTGCTTATAAAGAGGTTCTCCCTGATGCTATCTTTATAGACTTTAATGCTACTCTTGCTGAAGATATTTTAGAGAAACTTCAAGCACTCAAAGAGGGAGATTTTGTAGCACTTATCCAGTCAACAAACTTCCGTCTCAATGCCTTTAGAATCCGTGTAGAACTCTTCAAACGCCAGATAAAAGTTATAGAGCATCCGCATCTTAGTCGTATGGGTGAGAGTGAAATTCCAGCTTATGTTGACTCACTTTTTTACGATAAAGAGTACTACAGAAAAACGGGTCGTGCCCTCAAAGCTAAAATAGATGCTGCAAGCTCTGGAGTCATAGAGAGTGATGGAGAGTTACTCTACTGTGATAGTAGTTTTGAATCAGCAAAACTTAACATTGGAGACTACTCAGAGATGCCAAATAGTGGAGGACAGTTTCCAATAGGCGAAGTATTTACCGAAGCTAAAGATTTAGAGTCTCTTAGAGGTCGTGTTAAAATCTTTATCTTTAGTGACACAAGTTACCAGATAAACAGACCAAAAACTTCAGCAACACTTATCATAGAAAAAGGTCAAGTAGTAGCTACAGAAAACATCAGCCCAGAATTTGATGAGATACTTAATCTCATTCGTGAAGGTGAAGGAAGTATTTGGGTAAGAGAGCTAGGCTTTGGTCTCAACCCAGCGTTTACTAAAACACGAACAGTAAGCGACACAGGAACATACGAGCGAATGTGTGGAGTACACCTCTCTTTAGGACGAAAACATGGGATGTATGGCAAACCTGGCTTTAAACGTGGAGATGGAAAATTTCATGTTGATGTTTTTGTAGATACTACAAGTGTAAAATTTGATGATGAGGTAGTCTTTGAAAATGAGAGATGGGTTGTTTAGTGAGTAAATTTTGACCTTTAAAGATATGTTCCCAATGAGGACATTGGGAATGAGAGAGATACTTACTACGATATTTTGTTAGATAACTTTTAGTCTAAGTCCATAGGTATATTTTTACTTTTACAATACTTTTCTATATCACTATCTTCGGTTAGATAACTATCACAAAATTCAATAAGTTCTTTTTGTGATGATTCAAGATATTTTTCATCTGCTGTTAATATTTTTTCTACATTTAATATAAATTTCTCAAAATCAATATTTACTTTAGATAGTTTATCTATTGTTTTAAAATCTAACTCTTTATATTTTGACTGAAATAAAATTTTACTCTGAAAAGGGTTTGCGTTTAATTGGATAACACCAATACCAAAGGACTGATTTAGTCTTTCTATTTCATCCATAAGACTACTGCTTATTTCAAATGCAACTAAGTAGCCATAATTTGCCCAACTTGAATTTGAAACTGCTTGAAAATAACATTTTTTAAGTTCATAATCTGTATTTATCTCTTTTTTTACTTCGTAAGAAGTGATTTTAAAAATATCACTTGTATTTAAAACTTTAACAAATTGTTGAGTAGTTTTTGTTTGTAATTTTAAGAAGTTAATGCCTATCATATCAGGGTGTATCCATTTTTGATGATTGTCATTATTATTTTTTGATACTTCATGTAAAATTGTTTTTGAATGAATATTTTTAGAGTTTAAATAGCTTGAAAGTAAAATATGTAAATCTCTTTCGTGATATTTTAAATTTTCTTTTTTTGAAATAGTTGGCTTTTCTGAAATATCTTCTACAATATTTTCAGTATCAACAAGTTGCTCATTTTTTGTATGATAATATAAGTAAAAATTTCCATTGCCTTTAACTCTTTTTATTCTTGTATCTCCACTTCGGATAAAGTCTCCCAATAGGGCTGAGACTGTTCTCTCTGGTGTTTTACCTTTTGTGAATTCATAATAATTATTTTCGATTAAGTGATTGTAAACTTGAGTATGTGTTGATAATTCTTTTAACTCTTCAAGACTTTTTAGTATGGCTTCTTTTATTGTCATTTTTTTTTGCTCACTTATTTTTATATGTTTATTAGGAAAATCCATATTAATTCTTTTTGATTCTAAATTTGGTCTTTTTATTGTTGATAAATCAAGATATTCAATAATATCTTCTTCATTATCATCAAATATTTTATCAAATTTTTCAGCTATCATAGATTTTAAACTTCTATATCTAATACAATCTTTACTTGCTTATCTATTTCTAACATCTCTTTATAAGTAAGTTTAGTAAGTAAACTTTCTAAGATTCTTTGATTGTCTAAAGCTCTTATCTGGTCACATAAAACATCACTTGTTTTTTCTAAGTTATCTCGTTTAGTAATTCTATATCTTAAAGGGTAAGTATTTTCTATCAAAACTGTTGATATTGGTAAAATAATAGTTGTAGGATGTTCACACTCATTTAAAATATTTGTTTGGTAGATTAAAACAGGTCGTATTTTACCAACTTCATTTCCTTTTTTAGGATTAAGTTTAGCTAGATATATTTCACCTTTTTGAAACATTATAGACCGTCATTCAGAGTTGTGTCAAACTCTTGAGAGATTTTAAGACTCTCCTCTCTTACTTTGAAAGAAGCATTTTTAATTTGCTCTTTAAGTCTCTCTTTTTCTAAGGCATCTTTATAGTAAACAACTGCTTTTCTGATTAGGTCACTTTTTGTTGTATGTAGAGTTTTTACCATCTCTTCTAATGTGTTGTAAAATGTATCATCAGATTTTAAAGTAATTGTATGCATTATCTGTCCTTTTTTCTTTATTATAGAACAAGTTTTCTTAAAGTAATATTTTTGTAATACTGTGATGTTAATGGTCCCAAAATTTAAATCTGAAGTGCAATTTTTGAGAATTTAAAAATCAGAAGTTGTAAATTTAGATTTGAAGAGGTTAAATGTTAAAATCTTACTTCAAATTCTAAGCACAGAATATAGGAGAAGTAA
>Ga0256837_1001276_pt1 | contig 17731 bp, 13 predicted proteins | sample 4562384metaG_FD_185976 | JGI IMG/M metagenome (GOLD analysis project Ga0256837, IMG submission 185976) | Hydrothermal vent microbial communities from Guaymas Basin, Mexico - 4561-384 | ecosystem: Environmental > Aquatic > Marine > Hydrothermal vents | place: Mexico: Guaymas Basin | collected...
TATTGTTTAGAGGAAATGTCACCCCTAAAAATGCAAACGCAGGTGCAGAATAAACCGCTCCCAAACTCAAAGCACGTGCATAGTCAAAACCACTCACCAAAAAAAGCAAAGCGATCCCCTGATAAGCTACTACGGTTAAAAAAGCTCCAAACAAAACTATACTCATAGAGCCCTCAAATGCCCATCCTTTAACACCATAGATATAAAACAGATAAACACAGGCTAAAAGAAAGTATGCAAAAGTATAAGGTGCGACCCTTCCTAAAATCTTCACAAAAGTATCTGTATGAAAATACTCTTTCTCTTTTTTAGCTTTTATAATCTCTCCAAAACACACAACGGTTGCAACAACAATAAATATCTGCCACAAAGCTGGTAAAAGAGCAGATACAAGAAAATAAAAATAGTTCTGATAAGTGTTAAAAAGTGGAGTTATCTGCATCCCAACAGGTGAAATAAGTGCTATACTCTGACTTGGTTGCATCACTTCAGCCAAATGTTGTACAAACTCCACCTCACCGGCACTGCTCAATACAGCACTATTGAGTGCTGCTGTAATAATCTTTCCTACAAGTATATACTGTGTATTTACAAGTGCACTCACTATTGGTTGTTTATGTAACATAACATCGGTATAAAAATTTTTAGGGATAACAATCACAGCATAAGCCTGTGCATCTTTTATAAGATTAAGTGCTTGATGTGTATCATCTACTCTATACTTTACATCAAGTGTTTTTGTATCATCTATGGCGTGAATAACTCTTCTTGAGAGTGAAGATTTGTCATTATCTACAACCACCACAGCAATATTTTCCAAAACACCATCATAAAAGATAGCAACCAGTAAAAAAAAGCTAAAGAGAGGAAGAAGTGTTAAAAGTAAAAGTTTATAAACTGACGACTTTATACTTACTAACTCATCAAAAAGAGCATCTCTAAAGCTTTGAAACATCTACTCTCCAAGTTTGATGAGAACACTCATCCCAACACGAAGATTTTTGATTTTTTGCAACGGTTTTAGGTGTACTTCAAAGCTTTTCATATCAAAACCTTTTCCACTCTCTGTTGCTTTCCATGTTGCATAATCCCCTTGAGGAGCGATATAGCTCACCTCAAAATCGTACAACTTATCTCCAAGTGCAGGTATCTTTGCAGTAACTTTGTTCCCTTTTGTAAAGTAGTGCAGATAATCCTCTCTAACACTCACTCTCACCCAGCTATCATCCATATCTAACAAACTAACAACTGGAAAACCTGTTGGAGAGAGTTCCCCTTCATGGATCAAGATACGCTCAACCTCACCCTTATGAAATGCATACTGCTTTGTCTCTTTAAGATAAGCATTTACCTCATCTATTTTTCCCTCATAGACTCTCTCTTGTGCATCTGCAGCTTTTTTTACTTCAACTCTTGCACCCTCTTTAGCCATCTGTGCTATCTGATATGCTGCGTTTGTTGTGTATTGAGATGCTTTATATTTTGTATATACTTCATCTCTTTTTTGTTCTGAAACAACACCCTCATCGTAGAGTTTTTGTACCCTTTTGTATGTTTTTTCCATCAACTCTTGAGCTGCTTTTGCTTTGTAGTATTGCTCAAATGCAGCTTTGATCTCTTGTTTTCTTGCACCTTTGTGTGCTTGTTGTTTTTGTGCTTTGGCAGCAGCTTTGGCAGCTTGTGCCTGTTTGAGTTTTGCTTCAACTTCTGGTGATGCTATGGAGAAGATCTCATCACCAACCTCAACCATCTGACCCTCTTTTACATAGATCTTGAGTATTCTTCCTGGAAGTTTAGAAGATACATTGTAGCTTTGTGCATCTATCTCACCTTGTAAAACTATCGGTTTTGGTTGGTATGCTTTGTAAAAACTGTAACCTACCCAAACAAACATTGCACTTACAAACGCAATAACACCTATAACAAATCTATCTTTCATCTTTCTCTCCACTCTCTTGCATCAATTTAAAAAACATCTCCCTCTCACCACTAAGCACACACAGTTGTGAGAGTTTTTGTACATATTCATAAGCAGCATTGAGTTTTTTTGTTTTTGCACCAAGTAAAAACATCTGTGCATCAACAAGCTCTACAGAAGTGCTTAGTCCCTCTTGAAAAGATATCTCACGTAGATGATAATTTTGCTCTGCCAACTCTAAAGAGGAATCTAAAGAGAAGTACTCCTCTTGTGCTGCTTCCATCTCTTTGTATGTTTTCTCAACAAGCAAAGAGAGATTTTGCAAAGCTTCTTTATAGAGATGTTTCACTTTTGCATTTGTTAGTTTTGCGATCTCTATCTCCTCACCCCTATCTTCTCTTTGAAGTAGGTTTATCTTTACAACAACTCCAGCAAACCATTGAGGTAATGATTTGCTCAAGATAGAATCATCTTTATAAAGGTTATAGTTTGCATATCCTACTACCTCTGGATGCCATGCGGCTTTTTTTATCTTTACAAGTGCTTGTGATTGTTTCTCTTTAGCTAAAAGAATATCCAACCCCGCATAGTTTTGCTCTGTTTGAAGTTTATAATACTCCTCCTCTTTTTCAACACCATTTACAAAAAGTGGAGAGGATGGGGTTATCTTTTGTTCTACAAGATGACTTAAAGCTGAGAGTGCTATCTCATACTTGTGTTTTGCTTTGAGTGTTTGTGTTGTAGCACCATCAAGTTTTACTTTTGCATTTAAAAGCTCTATCTTTGCGATTTGACCATTTTCTTTAAGTTTTTGTGCATTTTTATAGTGAAGAAGAAGAGCCTTTTTGGATTGTAAACGTGTCTCATACAATGCCTGTGCAACAACAGCACCATAGTAATACTTTACAAGTTTTAAAAACTCTTCATCCTTTTTCATCTCACTTTTTGCTTTTGCTTCATCACTCTTTGCACTGTAAATCATCTGTGCTGCATCTATCTTACCACCTGTGTAGAGTGGCCATAACATATTGAGATCTGCTAAAAAAACATCTTTTTGGGAAAGATCAACCTCAAAAGGGTAGATATTACCTGTAATTGGTCCTTTAAATTGATCTTCAACTTTTATCGGATCACTAAGGTGTGTATAACTTCCAACAACAGTGATCGCTGGAAGATACATAGATGTTGCAGATGATTTTTTATTTTGGGCTATACGTTCATCATCTAAAGAGGCTTTTATACCATTGTTGTTTGACTCTAAACTCTTCCAAGCTTCTTGAATACTCATCGAACCATAAAGAGAGAGTGTAAGACCTAGTGTTAAAAAAAGTTTTTTCACTACTTTGATCCTTTTTGATGTTTTACTCTTTGTGAGTGTGTTATCGCAACTGCCATAGCATCAGAGATATCTAAAGGTTTTATCTCTTTTTTGATCCCCAAAAGGCGTTTAACCATAAAATTGACCTGCTCTTTTGTTGCTTTACCTTTACCTGTAAGTGCTTTTTTTACCTGAAGTGCTGTGTATTCACTAAATTGCCCAAACTCTTGAAGCAGTTTTAACATAATAGCCCCACGAAACTGAGCAAGTTTGATAGTAGTTGCAGGGTTATGAGCATAAAAGATATCTTCAACAGCTACCTCATCAATCTCATAATTTGAAAAAAGTCTCTCCAACCCCTCTACCATCTGTGGTATTTGAAATTGTAGATTTTCTGCTTTCATTTTGATAAGTCCTGCCTCAACCAAAGAGATTTTCCCTTTTTCCAAACGGATAAGAGCAAACCCCATATTTCTAGTGCCTGGATCGATTCCAAGTATAACCATACAATTTCCAAAATATTTTTTTGCAATTATATCTAAAACGTGAATGAAAAAGTTATTCACATCCTCTTTAACCCTATTTTATGGATTGTAAGTGTATTATTCACAAATATATTAAAAAACAGGGTCTTATGTGAATATTGGTCAAGAAGTATTAGAAGCACTCAAAGAGGAACTCACAGAATCGGAGTATAACCGCTACATTAAACATCTCACATACGATGTGAAAAAATCAAACAGTGATGTAGCTATTTTTTATGCACATAACGCACTTGTAATCAACTGGATTAAAAATAAATATGCAAGTAAGATAGCTCATCTCTTTGAAATAAAGACAGGTAACAAAGTCAATGTACAAGTAACACTCAAAAATCGTACAGAAAAACTCAAAACAAAAAAACAACCTGAACAAAAAGCAATAAACTCCCTTTTAAACCCATCACACTCTTTTGATAACTTTATGGTTGGTGGATCTAACCAGTTTGCCTATGCCGCAGTAAAGAGTGTAAGTGAAAATGCAGGAAAAGTGTACAACCCGCTTTTTATCTATGGTGGTGTAGGGCTTGGGAAAACCCACCTTATGCAAGCTGCAGGAAATGTGTTTCAGAATGAAGGTAAAATAGTTATCTACACCACAGTTGAGCAGTTTTTAAATGAGTTTATTCGCCATGTAAGAAACAAAACTATGGAGCGCTTTCAAGAAAAGTACCGTAAGTGTGATGTACTTCTTATCGACGATATTCAGTTTCTCTCAAACAAAGAAACGATCCAAGAGGAGTTTTTCCACACTTTTGAAGCACTCAAAGGTGCTGGAAAACAGATTATTCTCACAGCAGATAAACACCCAAAAAAGATAGGTGGACTTGAGAAAAGACTTCAAAGCCGTTTTGAGTGGGGACTTGTTGCAGATATTCAACCCCCTGAACTTGAGACTAAAATCGCCATCATTGAGAAAAAATGTGAAATCAACAAAGTAAAACTCTCAAAAGATATAGTCAACTATATCGCTACGGTGATTGACAGTAATGTTCGTGAGATAGAAGGGATTCTCTCAAAACTACATGCATATTCACAACTTATGCATGTAGATATCGACCTTGAGTTTACAAAAAATGTACTCAAAGACCAGATCAATGAAAATAGAGCAAACATAGATATGAATATGATTGTAGAGACTGTAGCTAAAGATCTTAACATCAAACCAAGTGAGATTAAAAGCAAAGGGAGAAGCAAAAACCTTGTGTATGCACGACGTATAAGCATCTATATCTGCCGTGAGCTAACACAAAATACTATGCCTCAACTTGCACAATATTTTGGTATGAAAGACCACACAGCTATTAGTCATACCATCAAAAAAATAAACGATCTTATCAAAGAAGATGAAGATTTTAAAGTCAAAATAGAAGAGTTGACAAATAAAATCACTGCATCGAATTAAATTTGATTCTCATTAAAGTAAAAAAAAAGATATAATTGTAAAAGTGAATAGGCGTGAATGAAACATTAAAGACTCATCACGCTATTTTACCTCCAAAAGTAGGGCTTATGCTTGTGTTTTCACGTATTCACTTGCACCTACTACTAATACTAAAATTATTTAAATATATAGGGAATTTAAAATGATTATCACCATACCTAAATCAGTCATTGAAAATATACTCATTCATGCTGGACCTTTTTTAGAAAAAAAAGATACTTCACAAATCACATCACATGTGTATCTTCATGCTTCTAACAACTCTTTGACTCTCAAAGCAACAGATCTTGAGATAGGGTTTATGGTAAATACAACTGAAGTAAATATCACTCAAGATGGTAGTATTACTGCTAATGGTAAAAAGTTTCTCGATATCGTTAGAATTCTCAAAGATGGTGATATCAACTTAGAAGTTAAAAATAATATGCTTCATATCTCTCAAGCACACTCAAATTTTAAGCTACCAACTTTTTCATATGAAGAATTTCCTAAATTTCCATCTTATGAGGGTAAACCAAGAATCTCTATAGAATCACACACACTTATAGAATCACTTAAAAAAATTACACCTGCTATCGATACAAACAACCCTAAGTTTGAACTTAATGGTGCTTTAATAGATATCCAAAAAGATGTCATCAACTTTGCTTCAACAGATACTCGCCGTTTAGCTGTTGTTCACATCAAAAAACAAAATGAAAGGGAACTCTCACTAATCATCCCTAAAAAAGCGATAATTGAGATTCAAAAACTTTTCTTTGACAATATTGAACTTTACTATGATGAGACAAATCTCATTATCCATTCTCAACAATACACATTTTTTACAAAACTTATCAATGGTAAATTTCCAGAGTACACACGTATCATTCCAAAAGAGGTAGCACATACACTACTTCTTCCTAAAGCTGTTATGATTGATTCTATTAAACAGATCACTACCATCTCATCTGATGTAAAGATTACATTCTCTTCAAATCTTATATCATTTGAATCACTTAGTGATGATAATATTGAAGCAAAAACAGAGATCAATTTTACAACACCATTTACAACACCATTTTCTTTAGCGATCAACTCTAGATACCTTTTAGACTTTTTAAACTCTATAAACTCTTCAGAGTTTACTATAAGTCTCAATGAGAGTAATCTTCCTTTTGTTTTAACTGATGAGAATTTTAAAACTGTTGTTATGCCTATTGTTATATAGATTTTAAATTTTAATGAAAATACTTTTAATATTTTTTATCTTACCTTCTCTTCTTTTTGCACAATTAACATCTTATGATGTTGATTTGGCAAAAGAGGTGAAAAATTATCAAAACAGTTCTCTACTCAAAAAAAAATATATCTCTTTAGATAGTGATTATTATAAAGACTACATATCTAGAGATATCAATATAAACGATCAACTAACACAACCCCAAAGAGATCTTGCTGAGGGAACACTTTATCTTCAAATGACTCTTATAAGTACTATTATTGCACTAGCTCTTATGCCAGAGTCAGTCAGTAAATGGGATAAAGACTCATTAAATGAAAAACCTCTTGATGAAAAATGGAAAGAGAATGTTGCAGCTGGACCTGTTTGGGATAAAGATGACTTTTTTATCAACTATATAGGGCATCCTGTTTCTGGTGCATGGTATTATACTATGGCAAGGAACTATGGTATCTCACCTGGTGGTTCTTTTGCATACTCTGTTTTTCTATCAACATTTATTTGGGAGTATGGGTATGAAGCTTTTGCTGAGATCCCATCTTGGCAAGATCTTTTCTCTACACCAATCATAGGTTCTCTTATGGGAGAGTATTTTTATTATCTTGGAAAAGAGATCGATAAAAACAATGGTGAAGTATGGGGATCAAAAACTCTGGGAAATATAAGTTACTTTTTTATAGATCCATTTGGAAATATGGCAAATGGACTCTCAAGCTGGCTAGATTTGAGTGTTACAATGAGGTTTCAAACATACCAACTCTCAAGAGAGCAGGAAAAACAACAATATGATCTTCATTTGAGAAAGCCACAACAGTTTTCTCAACTCGATTATGGTGTGTGGCTAAATATAGAGTTTTAAAAGTAATATCCAAAGATAAATGATCCATAACTATGGAGTTTATCTTGTGTTTTATACTTTTTTGTAGAGTGTTCTCTTAGATAATCAAATGTAAAATTCTCATAAGCACATGAAAAACCATATCCAATATCTAATGTAGCATAATTCTTATCTACACTATGGCTATTGCGAAATGTATTGCCATCTAAAAAGATATCTCTTGCAATAAGATTTGCTTTGAGTGAAAAGTTAAGATAGTAACTTATTTGAGAGTTTTGTTTTGTTGAAGTAAGTAGGATTTTAGAATCATGCATACTCTGAATATTGTAAGTTCCAAAATCTTTTGGAATATTTTTCCCCCAACGAGCAAGTACACCGCCAAAAGCTTTTATAGATCTGTTTCCAAGTTCAAATCCGTACTGAGAAACTAGATATTTGTTGTGATAGTTTTTTTGTTCATAGTTGATTTGAAGTATCAGTTCATTTTGAAGTTGATGATCCCAGCCTTGAGGTTCAGGTGAACCAATGAGATCGTGGATCATCTTTTGGATACCCTCCATTTGTGCTGCTGGACCTACTACACCAACTTCAAAACTCAAAGAATCAAGTGTAGTGTTATCTACCCAACTTAGATCGCTCATAAGGTACATATATCCAGCATATGGTCTCTCATCAACCTGAAGATCTGCTGATTCAAAATCATCAGGTGTGTACATTTGGTGTGCAAAATGAAAAGATATATATTCGGCTTTATTATTTTTTTTATTGGTTAAAAACAAAGCACCTAAACTTCCCCCATAGGTGTACTCTCTATCTTCTCTAAAATCACCATCATTTTCAGTAATAAACTGTAGGTTTTGTAATTGCCATTCGTTGGCACAAAGTTGAAGACTCATCAGCATTGCTGGTAAAATTAATATACTCTTTTTCATCCCTCTATTATAGTTTATCTACCCTTTAAATATTATTTTTAGATAATTTTAGATAAAATAAGTCCAATTATGCCAAAAGTAATGGCGATGGAGTATTTGAATGGATCAAAACGAAAACTACGGTGCTGGTAATATTAAAGTCCTCAAAGGATTAGAAGCAGTTCGTAAACGCCCTGGGATGTATATTGGTGATACTGGTCATAGAGGTCTTCATCACTTAGTATATGAGGTTATTGACAACTCTATAGATGAAGCTATGGCTGGATATTGTGATACTATCACAGTAACACTTACAAAAAATGGAACATGTCGTGTAAGTGATAATGGTCGTGGTATCCCTACAGATATGCACCCAACAGAGGGTATGAGTGCAGCTACAGTTGTTCTTACAGTACTTCATGCCGGTGGTAAGTTTGATAAAGATACCTACAAAGTTTCAGGTGGACTTCACGGGGTTGGTGTTTCTGTTGTAAATGCTCTCTCAAGTGATCTTTATATGACAATCTATCGTGATGGAAAAATCCATGAACAAGATTTTAAACAAGGTATTCCACAAAAACCTTTAGAGGTTACAGGAACAACTCGTAAAACTGGTACAACGATAGAATTTGCTGCTGATCCATCCATATTTACTGAGACTGTAACATTTGAGTTTGACTACTTAGCGAAACGTTTTAAAGAGCTTGCATATTTAAATCCTTTTATCACTATAAAGTTCAATGATGAAAGAAGTGGTGTTAAAGAGGTGTACCATTTTGAAGGTGGTATTGCTCAGTATGTATCTGATATGAATAAAAAACAGGTTGTTGCAGATGTGTACAGCTTTAGTGGAAAAGTGGAAGATATAGAGTTTGATATTGCTTTGATGTACAGCGATGCTTATGATGAAAAACTCGCTTCATTTGTAAATAATATTAGAACTCCAAACGGTGGTACACACGAAGCAGGTTTTCGAGCAGGTTTAACACGTGTTATCTCAAACTACAACTCCAAAAATGGTGCAGCAAAAGAGAAAGATGTAAAAATCTCTGGTGATGATGTCAAAGAGGGGCTTATCGCTATTGTTTCTGCTCGTGTTCCTGAGCCTCAGTTTGAAGGGCAAACAAAAGGAAAACTTGGAAACACTTACGTAAGACCACTGATCCAAAAAGCAACGGGTGAAGCACTTAGCAAATACTTTGAAGAGAACCCTATTCAGGCTAAAGCTATTGTAGCAAAAGCTCTTATGGCTGCTCGTGGTCGTGAAGCTGCGAAAAAAGCGCGTGAACTTACACGTAGAAAAGACAACATGACAGTGGGAACTCTCCCTGGAAAGTTAGCTGATTGTCAAAGTAAAGATGCAAGTATCTGTGAACTTTACCTGGTGGAAGGGGATTCTGCGGGTGGTTCAGCAAAAATGGGGCGTGATAGAGTGTTTCAAGCTATCTTGCCACTTAAAGGTAAGATACTCAATGTTGAAAAAGCACGCTTAGAGAAAATTTTAAAATCTGATGAGATTACAAATATGATCACAGCGATGGGTTGTGGGATCGGTGAAGAGTATAACGAAGAGAAACTGCGTTATCACAAGATCATCATCATGACCGATGCCGATGTTGATGGAAGCCATATTCAGACACTTCTACTTACATTCTTCTTCCGTCATTTCCGTGATGTTGTAGAAAAAGGGTATCTCTACCTTGCTCAGCCACCACTTTATCGTTATAAGAAAGGGAAAAAAGAGATCTACTTTAAAGATGATCGTGAGATGAATGACTTCCTTATCGATAATGGGATAGACTATCTTAAGGAGCAAACACTTGGTCACAACGATCTTGTTGCCTTTTTTAAGATGGTAGATCACTATGCAGGTAGTCTTGATGCTCTTGAGCGTCGCTATGCACTTGTGGATCTTATCCGTTATTTTATTGAAAATCCTGATCTTATCTCTCTTGGTGCAAAAGAGCTTTTTAGTAAAGTTGAAGAGTTTTTAAAAGGGATCGATAACAACATCCTTACACATACTATTAACGAAGAGACAAATGAGATCCACCTTTTTGTGCAAACACAAGGGGGTATGGAGGAACTTCTTATCAATGATGAGCTGTTCTCTGCACCACACTTTACAGAAGCAAATTTTGTTTACAGAAAGATTCAAGAGTGGGATTTGAATTTTGATGAAGATATTTTAGATGTACTTGAAGCGATCAAAGATTATGCACGAAAAGGATCATATATTCAACGTTACAAAGGTCTTGGTGAGATGAACCCAGAGCAACTTTGGGAGACAACAATGACACCTGAGAACCGTGTACTTTTACAAGTAACTATTGAAGATGCTGAGGTTGCATCTGATGCATTTACACTCTTTATGGGTGATGAGGTTGAGCCTCGCCGTAACTACATCGAAACACATGCAAAAGATGTAAAACACCTCGACGTATAAAACGTAAGCTATGTTATTACCAGAGAAAAAAGAGAGGGAATACCGTTTTAGGCTCGCACTTCGCATTGGTCTTCCTATTTTTGCTTTGGTGATAGTTCTCCTTTTTACTACAATTATCAATAACCCTTCTGCTGTTGATGCTGTTTTTTATTTTAAGGCGGTGTTGATTGTAGCGTTTAGTATCTACTTTATTTTTTACATTATCTATAGTGGTTTTAGTGAAAAGATTACAGAGAGTGTTACAAATACCTTTTCACGTGAATATCTTTTAAAATATATTGAAAAAAAGATAAAAACAAACAAAGAATATACAGTTGTACTTTTAAGTATTGATAATATTGATGATATTAACAAGCAGTATGGTTTGCAAAATGGTGATAGAGTTTTGCAAAAAGTTACTCAATGGGTAGGGGAGTATCTCGAAAATGAAGGGATGAGTGATATCCCTATAGGTCATCTCAAAGGTGGAGATTTTCTTCTTGGACTTGAGGGGAGAAAAGAGAAGTTTAAAACAATGATGGAGATGCTCTATCTCAAAGCAAATGAACTCAAACTTGAAGATATAGAGATAAAAGTTTCAGGAGCTATTACCGATACAAACTATTCAAAAGATCTAAACTATCTCATAGAACATCTTTTTGAACTTCAGATGATCAAAAAGCAGATAAAAAATGATGATGAGAGTATAGATCCAAATGATTTGGAGCTTTTAGTAATCGAAGCGATCAACCAAAGATCTATTGTTATCCATTATCAAGATGTTTTTCAAAAAGATCAGTCATCTTTTCGTGAGTATTTTATCTATCTTAAGCTTGAAAATGGAAAATACCTCTACCCTAAAAAATATAAAAAGATTATGAGTAAGTTAGGGTTGGTTGTTGCGTTTGAAAAGATGGTTTTAGAGGAGATATTTTTCCATCATAAAAAATATCTTACACAAAAGATTGCATTGCCTATCACTCCATCTTCACTAAGAAATGATGAGTTTTTAAGTTTTTTAAGATCTTTATTGCAAGAGTATAAAGGGTACTTTGAAAAAATTGTGTTTGTTCTTGTGGAGCATGAGTATTACTCTTATACAAAAAGGTTTAATACTATTATTAAATCGTTGAAAAATCTTGGTGTTTTGATTGCTATTGATAGATTGGGATCATACCATACAAGTTTTTTATATATGAGAGAGTTAGATGTCGATATGGTGCGTTTAGATACATACTATTCACATCGTGAGAAGTTTGCTGAACATCAAAGTGTCATAGAGGGCTTTTGTGTAATGGCACATCAAAAAGGTTGTTCTATATGGATGAAAAATATAGAAGATGAACAAGTGTTAACTCAAGCAAAAAAGATAGGGATCGATTTTGTTCAGGGTAAAATACTCAGTGAATTAGAAAAACTTTAACAAAAAAGGAAAAAAATGAAATATGGTGAAAAAATAGTTAGTGAATTTGATGTTGAGAAAGATTTGGAGATTTGGCCAAATGAGCATAAACGTAATTATTTGATAAAGATGACACTTCCAGAGTTTTCTTGTTTATGTCCACGTAGTGGGTATCCTGACTATGCTACTATCTATTTAGAGTACACCCCAGATGAGTGGGTTGTAGAGCTTAAAGCTATCAAACTTTATATCAACTCATTTCGTGATCGTCACATCTCTCATGAGAACTCTGCAAATGAGATCTATGAGGTGTTAGAGCGTAAACTCAAACCAAAATATATGAAGATAGTGGCTGATTACAATCCACGTGGAAATGTACATACAGTTATAGAGATAGATAGTTCAAAGATGGAAAAAGAGTAAAAGAATGTTTAGTAAAATTTTAGGTAAAAAGAAAGAGGGTGAATCAGAACAAACAAAAGAGCATCTTGAGATAATAAATAAAGTCTCAAAGATGAACCTTACAGAGATGCGCTCTTTTGTAAACAACAATGGTCCAATCCCTTTGAGTGAAGAGGGACTGATTGCTGTTTTAGATAAACTCATCACCCCTCATCCTCAAACAAATACACTTTATATCCAACAAGATGATATGGATACGAAAAAAAGAAAAGCATTTGAGCTAGTTCTTCTTATATCTAAAAGTCAACGTATCACTTTTGAAGCTGTTGATAGATTGCAAAAATTTCTTGAAACATATATGACACTTATCACTTCATACGATAAGGAGCATAAAGAGATTTATGCTTCACGTTTAAGTGATGCAGTTGAGATTTCACTCAAAAATATCAACAAAATGTCAAATCTCAAAGCAAAAATGGATATCTTGGGTCAAAATGACTAAAGGTATCTTTTTGCCTCTTTAAGAGCATCCTCTTTTGTAGTTATCTTTTCCATCATTTGAAGTTCATAAATATGTTTTAAGATTTTAGAAAAGTGTTGCGATGGTTTCATCCCTAATAAAAGTAGATCTTTTCCTTGTATGATGGGTTTGAGAGGATGATGAAGAATTGAGAGTTCTTTTGCTTTTGCACTTAAATGTTGAATCTTATACTTTTTTTGAGGAAAAAAAGCATAAAGTAAAGAGAAAAACTGTTCTAGTTTTACATCGATAGCTATCTTGTAAAGTTGATAGTTACTTAAGTTGTCAAAAGAGAAATCTTCTAGATGTTGTGCAAGTAAAGAAGCTGTTTTAATAGCACTTTTCTTATGGGTAAACAAAGAGAGAAACTTCTCTTTGTATTTTTGTTTATAAGCCAAGATAGCAAAAGAGAGAGTTAAATCTTTAGGGGATAAAAGATCGAGTGCTCTGAGCGAATCTTTATGTGGAAGATATGTTTGTAGATGAAGTTGTTGCATAAGGAAAAAAGCATAAGATGGTTTTTTAGCTTTTAAGAGTATCTTTTCTAACTCTGTGAAGATTCTCTCTTGAGGGAGTTCTTCAAGAAGGTTTGCATTTATCATCGATTCTAAAAGAGAGAAAAGCTCTTTTTCTATTGTAAATTCAAAACGGGTTGCAAAACCAATAGCACGCATAAAACGTAGAGGATCTTCTACAAATGTTGTTGCATCAACACAACGCAGAATTTTATTTTTTATATCATCAACACCATTGTAAGGATCAAGAAGTTTTTTTGATGTAGTATCAAAACCTATAGCATTGATAGTAAAGTCTCTTCTTCTTGCAGCTTGTGTAAAGTTTAAAGAGGTGTCAATAGTAATGAGAAACCCTTTATGACCCTGTGCTATTTTTGAGTCATTTCTAGGAAGTGAAAAATCTATCTCATAATCTTTAGATGCGAGTTTTAAGACACCAAAACTTTTTCCAACACTTTTTAGTGTACCAAAATTTTGTAAAATTTGTTCTAATTGTTCCAAAGAGGAGAGGTTATAAAGTTCAACATCGATATCTTTTGAATCTTTTTTTAAAAGAAAATCTCTGATATATCCACCAACCACTATGGGTTTTATCCCGTTTTCAATTAATTTATCAAAGATATTTTGTATATTATTTGGAAAGTCAATCATTTTTCTCTTTTTTATTAGATATCAATTATTTTATTTTGTAAATATATTTTATAATTTATTTGAAAAATCAAATATTATGTAGAAAATATATACGAAATCTTTCTGTTATTTAGAACGATTAGTGTTTTAAACGATAGATAGAGGAAATTAACAATGCCATTTTACAAAGATATAACTTTTATTTAGGTATAATCGCGACAAAATTTTCCCTAAGGAAACTGCACAATGCAAAAAATTAGAAATATTGCCGTAATCGCTCACGTTGACCACGGTAAAACTACACTGGTTGATGGACTCTTAGAGCAGTCTGGTACTTTTGGTTCACATGAGCAACATGATGAACGTGCTATGGACAGCAACGATTTAGAAAAAGAGCGTGGAATCACGATCCTTTCAAAAAATACAGCTATCCGTTACAAAGATTATAAAATTAATATTATCGATACTCCGGGCCACGCCGACTTTGGTGGTGAGGTTGAGCGTGTACTTAAGATGGTAGATGGTGTTTTAGTACTTGTTGATGCTTATGAAGGTGTTATGCCACAAACTAAGTTCGTTGTTAAAAAGATGCTTGCACTTGGTAAAAAACCTATCGTTGTTATTAACAAAATTGACAAACCTTCAGCTGAGCCTGATCGTGTTGTTGATGAGATGTTTGACCTGTTTGCTGATATGGGTGCAACAGATGAGCAACAAGATTTCCCTGTTATCTATGCAGCAGCACGTGATGGTATTGCAAAGCTTGATATGGATGAAGAGGGTGGAGATTTTGAGTGTATCTTTGAAACTATCATCAACGAAGTTCCAGAGCCAGAGGGTGATGCAGGAAATGACCTTCAAGCACAGGTTTTTACACTTGATTATGACAACTATGTAGGTAAAATCGGAATCAGCCGTATCTTCAATGGTACAGTTAGAAAAGGTGATAATGTTATGCTTGCAAAAGCTGATGGTGAGATGATCAAAGGTAAGATTTCTAAACTTATCGGTTTTCACGGACTTAACCGTATGGAGATTGATGAAGCTGAAGCTGGTGATATCGTTGCATTTGCAGGTATGGAGACAGTTGATGTTGGTGATACTATTGCAGATCCTACAAACCCTGTTGCACTTGATCCTATGCACATCGAGGAGCCGACACTTACAGTTGTATTTGCTGTAAATGACTCTCCACTTGCTGGTCAAGAGGGTAAACACGTTACTTCTAACAAACTCAAAGACAGACTAGAAGCTGAGATGCGTACAAATGTTGCGATGAAGTTAGAGACTGTTGGTGAGGGTAAATTTAAAGTAAGTGGACGTGGTGAGCTTCAAATCACTGTACTTGCTGAAAATATGCGTCGTGAAAACTTCGAGTTTTCTATCTCTCGTCCAGAGGTTATTGTAAAAGAGATCAATGGTGTAAAATGTGAGCCGTTTGAGCACCTTGTAATCGATGTTCCAGAAGATCTAAGTGGTACAGTAATTGAGCGTCTTGGTAAACGTAAAGCTGAGATGAAATCTATGCTTCCTATGGGTCAAGGTTTCCAACGTATTGAGTTTGAGATCCCTGCTCGTGCACTTATTGGGTTCCGTGGACAATTCCTTACAGATACAAAAGGTGAGGGTGTAATGAACCACTCTTTCTTAGAGTTTAGACCATTTAGTGGTGCTGTTGAGTCTCGTCAGTATGGTGCACTTATCTCTATGGAAAATGGTGAAGCACTTGCTTATTCACTCTTTAACCTTCAAGACAGAGGGGTACTTTTCATCAAGCCTCAAACAAAAGTGTATGAGGGTATGATCATTGGTGAGCATGCAAAATCAAATGACCTCACAGTAAACCCTATCAAAGGGAAAGCTCAGTCAAATGTACGTTCATCTGGTGCAGATGAAGCGATCAAACTTGTTCCACCACGTGATATGTCACTTGAGCGTGCACTTGAGTGGATCGAAGATGATGAACTTCTTGAGATTACTCCAGAGTCTATCCGTATCCGTAAAAAATTCCTTACAGAAACAGAGCGTAAACGTCATTCACGTAAACAACCAAAATAATCTATCTGCAGATTACTCTGCAGATAACTCTTTTAGGTTATTACTTACTATTCACCTTTGTTTCACTTCTTTCTTGTACAATTCAAAAAAACATATCAAAGGTCTGTAAATTTTGAAATATTTAGAAAAACAATTTTTAGAAAAACTTTTAAGAACTACAGATAAAAAGATACAAAACTCCAAAGAGTATGCACAGATCAATGCACTTGCAGAAAATCTTGTTACAACACTTCTTGAAGCAGAGTTTTGTTCTCTTTGGTACTATCAAGAAAAAAATATGGCACTGCTACGCAATAGAGATAGTCAACAGTGTAATATTCTCTATATGGAAGAGAAGATAGGGATTATCTATAAGTCTTTTATGACAAAAGAATCAAAAATTTACAACTATCTCTCAAGTGATACTGATTATATCCATGCTATTGATAATCCTGATGGGATTAAAATACAATCAAAAATAATAGTCCCACTTTTACATAATGAAAAGTTTGTCGGAATTGTAACAGCATATACCTCTAGCAACAAACCTAAAAAATTTACAAGAACCGATCTTGAATATCTAGAGATGTTAACACCATTTCTTGTAAGTATACTTTATAGGATGCACGATCAAGAAAATAAAGATGTTGATGATACAATGTTTGTTGGTCAAAAAGCTATAGATGCTACACTTCAAAACTTTCAAAAACTGCAAGAGCAGCAAGAGATAGAAGAATCACCTGATGAGATCCTTTTAAGTATGGCAAACTTTATCCATGATATCCGTACCCCATCAAATACCCTTCAAGGCTCTTTAGAGCTTTTAGAGGAGCAGATAGTAGATAAAAGACTCAAAGAGCATCTCAATAATGCCAAAGAGAGTGCTCTTTTTATCAATGAACTTACAACATTGATGTTAGATAAGATCTCTTTACATAGAGAACGCAAGATCTCTCAGGTTGCAAAAGTTGAGACAACAAAGTTTTTTTCAAATGTTATAGAGATGTTCGTTTCAAATATGTATAAAAAAGATTTAGAGTTTGATGTTTTTATTGATCCTTTGCTTCCAAAAACTTTGGAGTTAAACAGTTTAAAACTTAAAAGGGTGTTGATGAATCTTATAGGTAATGCCTATAAATTTACACCGCGTTCACAAAGTATTTCTTTAAGTGTTGAGTATGATAAGGCAAAAAACTCGATTGCTATTTTTGTCAAAGATACAGGTATAGGGATACCAAAAGAGAAACAAGAACAGATATTTGAAGCCTTTAAACAAGCACAAGAGCATATCTTTTTAGATTATGGTGGAACAGGTCTTGGGCTGAGTATTTGTGCTGAGTATGTTAGAGAGATGGGTGGAGAGTTACGTTTAGAGAGTGATCTTGATAAAGGAAGTATATTTTATTTTCATCTACCAATCCAAAAATCTTCATCACAGGCTTGTTTTACACCTTTGAATGATGATACGATCAATATAGCGATAGTTACTGATAAAAAAGATATAAGTGTTGTACAAACTATCCAAAGATACCTTTTAAAGATGGGGATAGATAAAAATAATTTGACTGTAGTTGATCAATTTGAAAAGATACCTCTTAAAAAATCCACCC
>Ga0256837_1001277_pt1 | contig 17722 bp, 16 predicted proteins | sample 4562384metaG_FD_185976 | JGI IMG/M metagenome (GOLD analysis project Ga0256837, IMG submission 185976) | Hydrothermal vent microbial communities from Guaymas Basin, Mexico - 4561-384 | ecosystem: Environmental > Aquatic > Marine > Hydrothermal vents | place: Mexico: Guaymas Basin | collected...
TTACCATCTTTAAAATCTAAAACACTATTTAAAAAAGAGATAAGTATATTTTTATGTTTAGAGTTACCAAATATCTTTTTAAATGCTAAGTCATTCTTTGGGTCTGCAAATTTCATGGTGTTCCTTTGGTTTTATTAATTTATTGTATCGAAAAATGGCTTTTTCAACATTGAATAGAGATGATGAAGATGAGGGGAATATTAATATTATACGGGTATAATGTGAGTATGAAAAGTAACATATTAGTATTTTTACAGTTTTTTATTATATTGTTGATGGTTATCCCTATTGGTGCACCTTCTGATACCGTTGAGATTGGTTTAGCTGTGTTTGGATTTGGAGCTGTTATTGGTCTCTTGGCACTGCTTAAAAATGAGCTTGGGAATTTTAACATTCGCCCTGACATTAAAGAGGATTGCACGCTTATAACTACGGGTATATATGCCTATATTCGCCATCCTATGTATACTTCTGTTTTAATTATGATGTCTTCTATGACGGTTATTTATCCTGAAAAAGCAGAGTATCTTCTTTATAGTATTTTAGTTGTTGTCCTTCTTTTAAAGATGTTTTATGAAGAGTCTCTTTGGAAATGTGAGAGTGAAGAGTATAGAGAGTATACAAAAAGTACAAAACGGATAATTCCTTTTATCTTCTAATTGATGACAATTTTACTTTTTTGTAAGATTGTCATTCACTTACTTATGAAATAGAGTATAATTTTAATATCTTATATTAATGCTGAGTACTCTATGAAATTTTACCTTATAACCATCTTTTTTACCCTTCTCTTTACTGCTTGTAGTGCAGTTATTCCTCCTCCGGTTGCAGTTAAAAACAGCTCTAAAAAAATAAGCTACTTAGAAGATGTAAAACCCATCTTAGATAAACGTTGTGTGACATGTCACTCCTGTTACAACTCCCCATGTCAAGCAAAATATAGCTCTTTTGAGGGTGTTGATCGTGGAGCGAGTAAGGAGCTTGTTTATGATGCTCTTCGCCTAAAAGCTGCCCCTCCAACAAGACTCTTTATAGATGCGAAAACTACCGATGGATGGAGAGAAAAAGGTTTCTATACACTTACTCAAAGTAAGGAGTTAAACGCCACTCATAATGACTCTATCATGATGCATCTTCTTTATGATAAAAAGAGACATCCAGAGCTTGTAGGTGAGTACTCTCCTGAAAAAGATAAACTTATATGTCCTAGAGATAAAAAAGAGTTAGCTGAGTACTTAGAAGAGAAACCAAATCACGGTATGCCTTATGGATTTCCAGCTATCAATGAGGGGGAGTATGAAACACTTGCATCTTGGTTAGCACAAGGGGCTCATGGTCCTACAAAAGCAGAACAAAAGAAGCTAATCACTCCCTCAAAAAATGCACAAATAGAGATAGAAAAATGGGAAAAGTTTTTCAATGCAGATAGTGCCAAACAGAGACTTACTTCTCGTTATCTTTATGAGCATCTCTACTTAGCACATATCTATTTTCCTACTGCTTCAGGTGAGTTCTATCAGTTGATTCGCTCTTATACTCCGAGTGGAGTGCGTGCAGAGGTGATACCAACACTGAGACCTTTTGATACTCCAAAGGTAGATGTCTTTTACTACCGTCTTGTAAAAATTCACTCCACTATCGTACATAAAACTCATATGGTTTTAAAGTTTGATGATACTTTTTTAACAAGACTTAATAAACTTTTTATAGAGTCTAAGTGGAGTCAAACGCCAGTTCAAGAGGTAAGCTATAATAGAGAGATAAGTTCAAATCCATTTGTAGCGTTTGAGCAGATCCCGATGAAGAGTAGGTATCAGTTTCTACTTGATAACTCACACTTTATTATGATGAACTTTATCCGTGGACCTGTATGTCGTGGACAGATGGCACTCAATGTCATCAATGACCACTTCTGGATAATGTTTAGAGACCCTGACTATGATATGGCAGTTCGTCATCCTGAGTTTATCAAAGAGCAGGTGAAAAATCTTCAACTCCCTATTGAGAGTGTAAGTGAGAATGTTTTTAAGACATTTAGTGATGCTTACATCAATCGTTATCAGAGATACTATAAGGCTAAAACAGCTTTAGCAATTAAAGAGTTTCCAAATGGGATGCCTTTAGAGTCCATATGGAGGGGTGAGCGAAGTAGTGACTCTCCTTTTTTAACTATCTACAGACACTTTGATAGTGCATCTATTCATAGAGGTCCCTTAGGTGAAGAGCCTAAAACAGTATGGGTGGTTGACTACTCTCAACTAGAGAGAATTTACTACAATCTTGTTGCGGGTTATGATGTTTTTGGAAATGTTTCTCATCAGACAAACGTAAGACGTTATACCGACTTCTTACGTTCAGAGGGGGAGTTAAACTTTTTAGAGTATATGCCAAAAGGGAAGAGACTCAGTATCTATAAGTCTTGGTATATCGGAGATGATGGGGTACAAGATAAGAGTAGTTTAGCGATAGATGGTTTTAAAAACAACATAGTTTATAAGAGTAAATATCCTAAGAGTGAACTCGTTGCAGATGTTGTAAATCATCATCTTTTAAAGAGTATAGGCTATAAGTTTGATGAGTTAAACTATGTTCCAGCAGGAGAGTCAAAACCTGCTATGCCAAAAGTACTTAAGGGTCGAGACAACCTTTTACAAGCTGCTCGTTCTCTTACAGCTCCGGGAAGTGGTTTCATAACTTACATGACAGATAGTGGGGCAAATAATCTTTTTCTTAGAATAGATCTCAATGATGGGACATACATAGTAAAAAATCTTGTTATAAATAGATGGCATGACAATGTAAACTCTCTTTTTGCAGGCTCTTCATTTTTGGATGCATCCAAAGACAGCTTAGATATTTTAGATTTTAGTGTTGGTTCTTATCCAAATGTTTTTATAGTTGTAAAAGAGGATGATTTAGGTAACTTTTTAGAGCTTATGAAGAGTATGCAGGGAAGAGATGAAGAAGTGGCACAACTCAAAAAATACTTTATAAGCCGTTCAGATAAGAACTTTTGGAAGATTTTTGACTGGTTTAATGCACGATATGAAGAGAAGTTTCCTATTGAGTCAGGCTTATATGACTTAAATAGATATGCAAGAACACAATGGAAGGATAAATAGATGGATATGATTGAACTTTTAAAATTACTCGCAGTTCTCTTAGTTGTTTTAGGAGTGCTTGTCTTTTTTCTCATATATAGACCAAAGAAAATAAAAGAGAAAAAGATAGTAGAGAAAAAAAGAAAAGAGCGATTTAGTGACGACTACAGGAGTTTAAAAGATCTTGTACTCATCATCAAAAATAAAAAATCAACAGCAGAAGAGTTACAAGAGGCACTTGATTTAATCATAAAACATCATGGAACTATTCATCCAAAACTAGGGATTCGAGCGCATCCTGATTTTAATATTTATGCTGAAGTAGTGATGCGAATATGTCGCCATCCAAATACAAACAAAAATATTATTTTAAAATTTGACAAAGAGTTAAGAGCTAGAAATGAAGAGTATAGTAGGGAGATTAATGATTTTCTTATGAAAGGTTTAGAGTCCAGAGGGGCTTAACTCTGGCGTTTATTAAAGCCTGAAGTCCCACTCTTGGCGTTTGATACAAAAGAGTCTGCATAAGGCTTTAGATAAGCTGGAATAGCTCTCCCTTTTAACTTCATCATATCTACTAACATATCATCAGCTACACTCTGAGCATCTAGTTTTTTGACCTCTGTAAGATAGCTAAAGAGAAGTTCCCCTAAACGCTGGAGTGAAATCTTCCATGTAGAGTCTGTTATCTCATACATCCATAGACCAAAGGCATAAAAGTTCTCATAGACTGACTCTTCACCCCAAAGAAGAGGGAGAGACTTTTTGAAGTTTCCACTATTGTAAGTTAAGTCCCAAAATCTAGCAAATCGTTTCATCACCTGAATATCATTAAAACTTAGCTCAGAGTTTGAGAGAATGTCATAGGGTGGTATATCGCTATAGACCATCTTAAACTCAATATCGTGGCGTTTGATATGTGTTCCTGAGAGTTTTTTGAGTATCCCTATCTGAATCTCACATGAACTCATGCTCATAAGCTTATCTAAGTTTGCCCCAAAACTCTCCAGTGATTCCCCCGGCAGACCGACTATAAGGTCAAGGTGAATATGTGCTGTAGTCTCATTCTCTAAAAAGCTGATGTTATCTTGAATCTTATCGAGTTTAAGCTGTCGAGAGATGTTGTTTGCTATCTCTAGGTTTAGAGTCTGTATCCCAATTTCAAGTTGCAGTGCTCCATGAGGAAAGCGCTGTATCTTTTCTCTAAGAGAAGCTGGAAAATGGTCAGGAATAACCTCAAAGTGTGCAAAGTAGGGAGGCTCTTTTGAGAGGAAGAAGTCTAAAATTCTGTTTGCTGACTTCATATTGAGGTTAAAGGTTCTATCTACAAACTTAAAGTTTCTAGCACCTCTCTCCCAGAGTATCTCAAACTCCTCAATGATGGCATCAAGATCAAAGGCACGAACCTTCTCATCCATAGAGGAGAGGCAGAACTCACACTCAAAAGGACAACCTCTTGAAATCTCTACATAGATGTAACGGTTTTTGATGTCATCATCTGTGTAGTACTTGTAAGGGAGTTGTATCTCTTTGAGATTTGGAAGTGTCATCGGAACAACTCTCTCACTCTTCTGTTCATGTATGATTTTTTTACAAAGCTCATAAAAGGCTCTATCACCCTCTCCTTTGACAATGTAGTCTGCATCATCAAGATTAACACGAAAAGGCTCATAAGATACCTCCGGACCCCCTAAAACTATAGTGATATTAGGAGATACTTTTTTGATGATGTGAATCAGTTCTTGGATAAGAGTTACATTCCAGATGTAAACGCCAAGACCGATAATATCGGGGGAGTTGTGAAGGAGTTTCTCTGCCACACTCTGCATAGCATCGTTGATACTAAACTCTAAGATAGTAGTATCAGCTTGAAGCTCTTGCATATTTGCATAGATACATCTTAGACCGATAGCACTATGGGTAAATCTTGAATTTAGGGTTGTTAGAGTGATTTTCATAATGGAATTTTAGCATAAAAGAGAGACACTCTAGGAAATAAAAGGGGGAACCTTGGAGTGTCTCATAAAATTGTTAGTATCTTCTCTAATTATGAAAGGGGAAACATAATTGAGATGCCGTAATTATATTTATTATAAGTTAATATAAAGTAAATATTCTCCTTAACTTACTTAGTTAAGAACTCTTCAAGCATATTATCGAGCTTTTGGAAGAGTTCTTTGGACGCTTCTTCCATGATCTCAAAGTTGTCATGAATGATCTGTGGGTTATCATGTTTAAGTGTTGCATCACTATGAACGAACTTCATATTTTCAAGAACACGACTATGAACCTCTTTATGTGGTCTATCCATCTCTTGAAATGATTTTGTATGGCTAAAACGCTCTTTACCCATAGTTGAGTACCATTTCCCCATACGACATTGTGTATGGTCAGGAAACACTATATCTGTGTTGTCATTTAAGATAGCAGCATAAGCATTTGATTTAAAGAGAATATGGTCAACCTTAACAAGAGTAGTAAAGAGACGATTCTGAATCTGAATAGCTCTTGCAGAAGAGAGAACAGCTAACTCATTTAACTCAGTAAATGTACTCTCAAATGCTCCAATAACACCAGTAGAATCATTGGCAATAGTGCTTATCTCTGTTGAGTTTGAGCGCATATCGTTTGCATCTTGTTGAAGTGTAGATATACTTATCTCTATCTCGTTTGTAGCTTTTTGAGTACGCTCAGCAAGTTTACGAACTTCATCAGCAACAACAGCAAAACCACGACCATGCTCACCAGCACGAGCAGCTTCGATAGCTGCATTTAAGGCTAGGAGGTTTGTCTGATCGGCGATGTCCTTGATAAGTCCAACAACCTCTGCTATTTCGCTTGTTCTACCCTCAAGAGAGATGATTCCCTCATGTGAAGAGGCGATAAGTGTTACAAGAGAGTTTAAACGCTCACCAATATCTATAACATTTTCAAGGCTTTTATTTGACTCTTCTGCTGTTTTGTGAGAAGCCTCAACAATCTCTTTTGAGTCATCAGCTGAAAGTGTAAGATCTTGTTGAATGACCTTAAGACCCTCACCAATCCCTCCACCGAGTTTAGAGAAGTTCTCACTCATCACACCACGGATTTTAGTCTCATAACCACTTGCTATAGATTTAGTTGCACCATTAAGTTTTGTGGCTGTAGTTGTAAAGATACCTTTAAGACCAGCAGGATAGGAGTGTCTGTATGTCTTCCCAACAGCTGAGTTTTCAATAGTAGTAGCAGCATCCCGCATAAATGCTTCTGTTTGATCGAGTAACTCATTTAGAGCCCAAGCAAATTCCAATTCAAGAGAGTCATCTTTTGGAATATGTGTAACACGCCCCTCAAGATTTCCCTCTGCTGCTTGTTTTAAAACTCTGTGCATATTAGTAATAGTTTTTGAGTGCTTTTTGCTATTTTGTGAGGGTATAAAGATAGATATAAGCATAATAGCAACTATAATAATGGCTAAGATATAGTTAGCAATCATAAGAGCATAAATAGTTAAGGCGATTAAGCCTACTAGTAGTGTGAGTGTCTGCTTATTTTTGAAGAGAGATGATAAATTCATTGTACTCGACTCCTTTTTCACTTAAAATATCTGTTAGTAGTTTTGTACTAGCACTTACTCCATCACTCTTTTCAGCTTGAAGCATCTTTTTATAAAGAGGAATGATAATATCAAGAGCCTCTTTTGTAGGTTTTCGTCTTACCGAGTAGTAACCTATAATATTGCCTCTATCATCAAATGATGGAGTGATGTTTGCATAGACCCAGTAGGAGTCCCCATCTTTTGTATCATTAAGAACATATGCAAAGATCTCCTCTCTGTTTTGAATCATATCCCACAGGAGTTTGAAAACTGCCTTAGGCATATCAGGATGGCGAATGATATTGTGAGGCTTACCGAGAAGTTCTTCTTCTGTATATCCAGCCATATCTATAAAAATTTTGTTTACATATGTGATGCGACCCTTAGTATCTGTTTTAGATACTATGAAGTCATTTGCTCTAAGTTCTTTTAGCATAATGTCTCCTAAATATATTAAAAGAAATTATAGCATATTTAGTTATAATTTCATATGTCAATATTACTCTCTGTCTTTTATTTTTTTTACTTCTCTATCGTGGCTGTTTATATTATTTTTATACCAAAAGTTCTTTTTACACTTCACTATACTCCCCAAGAGATAGGAGTGATTTTTGCTGCTGCACCTCTTGTTCGCTTGCTTCTTCCTCTACTTTTTGCAAAAGGGTTTCGTCTTACTTCTGAGAGATTTAATATAGCACTTATTTTAATGATTGTAAGTAGTTTTGCTTTTTGTAGTTTTGTGGATGATTTTTATAAACTTCTTCTCTCAAATATCTTTTTGGGCATGGGTATCAGTCTTGTGCTTCCCTATGTTGAAGTTATCTCTTTAGAAAAACTAGGAAAAGAGAACTATGGTAAAGTGAGACTTTTTGGTTCTGTGGGGTTTGTTTTAGTATCGCTTTTTCTTGTTCGTTTTTTAGATACTCCCACTCGTCCTTTAGATTTTTTGGTAGGACTCAACATCATAACAGCTATAGTAGCATTTATAATAGCAAAAGTTTTAAGTCATAGTGAGAAAAAAGAGGAGGAGATACAGAATGATATAAATGTGTTTAAAGATTGGAGACTCTGGATGGCTCTTATCTTAATGCAGGTGAGTTTTGGAGCATTTTATAACTTCTTTACAATCTATGCTACAGCAAATGGTATCTCTATGGATATGACTATTAAACTCTGGGTTTTTGGTGTTTTAGCTGAGATTTTAATGCTCTATTCTCAGGCTAGATTTTTAAGAAAAAATCTTTTACTTGTCTTAGAAATTACTTTTTTAGTAACAACTCTAAGATGGTTTTTGGTCTATCTTTTCGCAGATAATATTTACATCTTATACTTTTCTCAATCGCTCCATGCCTTTAGTTTCGCACTTTTTCACTCAGCTGCCATAGCCTACTTACATCATCTTTACAAAAACAAGGCATTAGCACAGCAGTACTTTTCAGGAATAACTTATGGTTTGGGAGGTTTTAGTGGAGCTTTACTATCTGGAGTTATCTACGAACACTACCCATCATACATATTTTTAAGTTCAGCACTTTTAGCACTGAGTGGGTCTGTTTTTATGAGTATTTTTAAAAAAGAGATGGGCAAACGCCCAAACACTTAGTAGTCTAAGCTAATAAAAGCTGCTAAAGTGTTGTCTCTTCTCTCAATACCCTCAGCAACAAGGTTAGAGTAGTCGATTTTATAACTAACACCTGCTGAGAAGATGTCAGATATCTTACTAGAGAGTGCAGAGTTTGAGAAAGCAAAATAGTTTTGACTATCATTCATAGCTGCTCTATAAGATGCCTCTTGGTTAAATTTAAGATTTTCCATAACTTGAAGTTCATAAGTAAGTTTTGCTTTATACGAACCGTAGTCTGTTTGAAGGCTTGTATCACTTGTAAATTGACCTTGGATTTCATCATGAGAGTAGAGTAAACTAGCTTCTACATTTAACTCTTGTTTCTCTGTTTTATAAGCCTTGTATTTCATACCTGGACCAATATATGACTGATAGTTATAACTTGAAAATTTATCATCTTTATAGCCTAAAATAAGAGTACTGCTTAGTTTAGAAGTGAATGCATAAGCATACTCAAGTTCTGTAAAGTACTTGTTTGTTGTAACTTCAGAGACCTTATCTGCATTTTCTGCATTACCATACTGTGCATCAAGAGTAAGTTTAAGAGAGTTGTTCCCCCACTCTTTTTTGATATTTCCATCGAGAGAAAATGTCTCTGTATTACTATTTCCATCAGTTTTAATATAACCGAGTTTTAACTTAGTCATAATTGCTTGATTTTGAGGAAGTTTGGCTTGAAGTGCTTTGAGTTTTGCATCTGCTACACTCGCCTCCTCTTTTGCTTTAGCAATGTTAGCTAAAAGTTCTGGAGTAGGTTGCTCTGCCATAAGTAGAGTAGCCATTAATGTACTACTTAAAAATACTGTTTTTCTCATTGGATTATTCCCTTATATTTATTAAAGAAATTATACCAAAAGAGGAGTGAGAAAATAGTGAGTTTAAAGAGATTTTGAGTATTTTAGTGTTTCTATATGCCGTGTTAACCTATGATACTCATTTAAAAAAGGGGAGTCTATTTTGTAGAGAAGCTGTCTATACTTTATGTAAGTAGCCCAAGCTTTTTGACTCGGTTTTTCACGTTGGCGTTTGATAAGTTCAAAACTAACAGCTGCATTTATAAAACCTTTGAGGAGTTTAAGTTCATTGCACTCCTCAAATCGTCGTGGAAACCACAACTCTTCTATGGCCTCATGAGCATCGTAGTAGCGTTTTTCATCAATGGCGACTCTATACTCTTTTAAAAGTCTTTCATGTTGAGAGTACATTTACTCCTCATCTAAAAGCATCATGTTCTTTCGCCAGTATCCACGACCACCTTTAAGGGATATGCAGTGCATAGTAGGAAATTTCTCTTTATACTCTTTGAGTCTATCGAGAGTTGCATTTCCACTATCGCAGTAGAAGACAAATACCGACCCATCAGGATAACTTTTTAACTCATAAGGGTTATAAAGAGTTGTTTCGGCTTTTTCTATAGGTGATAAAATAGTATCAATTAGTAGAACTTTAATACCCTCTTTTTCAAGTTGGCGTTTATGTTCTAAGAACTCTTTTTGAGTCCATTCATTTGGATAAGTCATATGCAATTATATATTAACTTAGATATTGCTATAATTAATTCATAAATAGTAACTAGGAACTTAATATGCAGTTAAAATATGTAGGTGATTTACCAATAGTATCTAAGGGAGGAGTAGGCTTTGACCATACTCAAACAGATAAGTATATCTATCTTCAAGCTACTGCTGAACTTCTAGAAGCTCTAAGTTATGGGGTGAGCGAGACAACAAAACATCTCTATAGAACACAAAACAGAGAGTTATCCTCTAGTGAACTCTCCACTCTTCTTAAAAAACATGTTAAAAATATAGATGAGATTGAAAAAGAGCATAAGGTTAAAGCACAAAAGTATATTGATGAGATGATTCAAAGAGTGCATGAAAATGAGACTTTAAATGCTGATGAGAGAGTTGCATGGTTGGGGAACATTCGACTTATGGAAAAATACTTTTATCAGTATGTGGTAAATGAGAGTGCTTATGAAGCTGCATTATCAGCACTTGGTGATGAGATACATGATGGGAGAATAGCAGAGATAAGCGTTCCTATGTTTAAAAACTATGGTATGGTTTTACATGATCTTGTTGGAGTACTAGAGAGAAGAAAGTCTCCTATAGATGCGGAGCAGTTACTAGAACAAAAAGATGGCGAAGTTATAGGTACACTCTATATCGCACACCCTTAATTAACCCTTGAGAGGATATAATCACAGATGTCAAAAAAAAATAAGAAAAATTCTAAAATAAACCAAAAAATACGTGAGTATTTTAATGATGACCCATTTGATGTAGGTATAGAACGTGTAAGTTCTGAGACTCTTAGTGAGCTGTTTAATGCACTGGGTATCTACGATATAGAGCATAACAAAAAGCTGATGGTAAAAACTCTAAGAATGATTTGGAGTGAAGCAGAACTCTCTATGAAGCTTGATATTTTACACTTTTTTGAGAATAACAATGAGATATATAAGGGAGAGAGAAAAGAGTTTGTCACTCATGATAGAGATGATAAGATAGAGTTTCTTCTCAATCAACTCGATGTAACTCCTAATGAAGCAACTGAAATCTATGAACTCTTCTCAACAGTTCGTAGTAAGAAAATCACTATAGAAAAGATGGAAGCGAAACTTCGACATATCCGGTATGAGGCTAAACGCCATGAGTTGGAGAAGGAGCTAGAGGGCTTTTTTGATATAGATGACTCTTTTGAGTTTAATGCATCTTTGAGATATGAGGTTTATGGGCAGACTTTTCATAAGATACTTACTCTCAATACTAAGCCCTATGATTATGAGTACCTTGATAATGCCTCTTTAGAGGAGATAATTCAAAAGATTGGAGATGATAAACTCCAAAGTGTCAAAATAAAGCAGGAGAGTATAGATAAGTTTATTGCCTCTTTGAAATCACCTCATGCCTATCTAACACAGGAGCAGATAGTAACTGCTTTTAGAGCCTCTCCTCCTAAGAGTAAACTCGCTTATCCTCTGATAGGATATAAGATATTGAAGTCTATTGTAGAGAAGAAGTTGGCGTTTAGTAGTGCTGAGGTTCATGAGGAGGAGATGCTTATAGAGCTAGAAGAGAGTTTAACTCTCCCTTACTCACAAGAGAAGATTTACTATAACTTAGAGATTCATGTAGAGCTTAATAGTCTTCTAGAGGAGATATGGAACTCTCAGCGTTTTAACTTTGACTCTCTTGTCTCTGAAGCTAAAGAGGAGCATGAGAAAGAGTTCCTTGTTTCTTTAGAAGCTCTTGTTCATGAGTGTGGAGAGTATGCTGTTTTACTTCACTTTAGTGATGAGGAGTTACACCAAAAAGTTTATGAGTTTTTACATGAACTTATTCCCGACTCTTTGAGTATCTCGGCGAAAGTGAAGAGAAAAGTGACTCGACGATTTATCCACTCTATCTCAGAACAGCTTATAAAACATCAACGCCAACAGCTCTTAGCTCGTACGATTAGGGATTTTAAAAACCTCTTTCCTATGGCTAGAGAGATGAGAAGAAAACTTACTCTTCACATCGGGCCAACCAATAGTGGAAAAACATATACGGCTATGAAGAAGTTAGAAGAGGCAGATACTGGTTACTATCTGGCACCACTTCGTCTTCTTGCCCTAGAGGGGTATGAGGGGCTCAAAGCTAAGGGGATAGAGTCTTCACTTATAACGGGTGAGGAGCAGATACTTGATGATGAGGCTACACATATAAGTTCTACTATTGAGATGATGAACTATGAGGTTGATGTGGATGTTTGTGTTATTGATGAGGTGCAGATGATAGATGACCGTGACCGTGGTTGGGCGTGGGCAAATGCCATCATCGGTGCACCTGCCAAAGAGATAATCATGACAGGCTCTTCAAACTCAAAAAATGCTATTATCGCTTTAGCTGAGTACCTTGGTGAAGAGTTAGAGATCATTGAGTTTGAGAGAAAAAATCCACTTACCCTTTTAGAAAAACCGACTCATGTAAAAGATGTTGCCGAGGGTACGGCTATCATCGCTTTTAGCCGAAAAGAGGTACTTCGTCTTAAAGAGAACTTCTCAAAAACTTTCAGTGTAAGTGTAGTTTATGGAAACCTCTCTCCTGAGGTAAGACGAGAGGAGGCGAGACGATTTCGTGAGGGTGAGACACAGGTTCTTATCGCTACTGATGCTATCGCTATGGGGATGAACCTACCTATACAAACTATACTTTTTTCAAAAGCTGAGAAGTTTGATGGTATAACAACGCGACATCTATTCCCATCAGAAGTTCATCAAATTTCAGGAAGAGCAGGGCGTTTTGGTCTGAGTGAAGAGGGATTTGTAGGTGCTTTAAATCCTGAAACTCTTAGAATAGTTAAAAAGAACTTTTATAAGGAAGATAGAGAGATAAGTGTTCCTTTTAAAGTGATGGCAAATTTAGAGCATATCAAACTTGTAGGGAAAATCTTAGAAGAGAACTCTTTGGAAGTTATCTTGGCATTTTTTGTAAAAAATATGGAGTTTAATGGTCCTTTTTATGCTTCAAGTCTGGATGATATGCTAGAGGCTTCAAAGATAGTGGATGCTTATGACCTAGATATAGCTACAAAGTATCATCTAGCATGTGCACCTCTGACTCTTAAATCTCCCTATATTATTGAGGCTTATGAGAGCTATATCTATGCACTTGAACAGGGTAAAAGTGTTGCTTATAATCCTCCCGTATTGGCAGGAAAGTATGCACAAACTACAGATGAACTTTTAAGAGCAGAGGATATGGTTAAAGAGATTTCTCTCTATCTCTGGTTATCTTATAGATTTGGTGAGCAGTTTGTGGATGAGAAAAAAGCGAGAGAGCATAGAGCTGTTTTAAACAAGTACATTGAAAAAACACTCCATCAGACACAACTAGCACATATGTGTAAACTCTGTGGAGCACCACTCCCTATGAACTCAAAGTATGCGATTTGTCAATCATGTTTTAAGAAAAACTATACTTACGGACATGGAAGAAGAAAAACACACAGATAAGTTTTTCTAGCTCTTAAACTCAGCGATTGTACTTTGTAGTGAGGCAGCTACCCCTACAAGACGTTCTAAATCACTCTCAATACTCAATGCACTTGTTCCATTGGCTGTTGAGAGTGCTTCTATATCTTCTATATTTTTTATAATCTCTTTAATATTTTCAGACATTTTAAGGCTGTTCTCTTTAGAGTCTATAGCGACTTTATTTGACTCTTCCATAGCATTAGCAGTAGTTCCGATTTTCTCTTCAACATCATCAGATACATGAGATAGTTTTTCAATATTTGTCGCATTTTGGTACATTTTATCACTTACATCATTGATAGATTGCACGATAGTACTTACACTCATATCTATCTCTGAGAGAGATTTTTGTGTACGTTCTGCAAGTTTACGAACTTCATCAGCAACAACAGCAAAACCACGACCATGTTCACCAGCACGAGCAGCTTCTATGGCAGCATTGAGGGCTAAGAGGTTAGTCTGCTCTGCAATATCTTTGATAACACTCAGCACATCTTTTACTTGATCTGCATCATTTTTAAGATCTAAAAGCTCCCCTGTAAGTTCATTTTCAATCTCAACAAAAGAGGAGACTTCACTACTTAGTTCTTTTAAAGAGTCTCGAGCATCACTAAGCCCTTGTGCTGCTATTTCTATATTTTCTTGTGTAGTTTCAACAGCTTCTATAGAGCAGTTGAGTAGATCTTGTGTATCGGAACTTTTGGATGAAGTTGATTCAACTAAAGATTGCTCTTGTTGCGTACTTTTTCTAATAACATGCGATGCTTTTTCAATTTCTGTAGCAATATCTGCATTTTCATGACTGAGTGTTTTGACAGCATTAATAGTTTCTTGAATAGTTTCAATAAAGTTGTTGACCTCATGTGCAGCATCTCCAAACTCATTGCCATCTTTGTGTGTTAAACGTTTTGTTAAATCTTTATCACCACTTACTAAATCTGCAATCTTTGTTTTAAGTGTATCAAGAGGTGTAAAAATCTCTTTCATAAAAAAGAGGGAAGAGACAATAGCAAAAAGAATACTTACGATAATAAGAGAGATAATTAACATTAGGTTTGTGTCTTCTATTGTCTTATCATTTGCATCTAAAGAGATGACTAAATCTATAGCTCCTAGTGTGTTACCAACTTTAGCATTATAGTGACAAGATAGACAGCGTTCCTCTGCAACCATAGGTCTTAAGATACGAATCGTATGATGAGAGTTTTCACTTTTCTCTATTACCTTCGTAGTTTTGTTCTGTAAAACATCTAATAAAAGAGGATCTTGTGTATATTTTTCATCAGGAGAGTATATCTCCAGAACGGATTTTGACTTTGCAATATCTAGACTATCTATCCCCTCTATCGCCCTAGCATCATGAAAAGCTATCTCAACTACTTTTGGGTCACCAAGCATCATACTTGTTGTCATTGTTTGAAAGATGGAATCACTGAGCATATTTAAAGATTTCTTACTTGTAGCGTTTGAGAGTTGATGGAGAGTGAATGAGAGGTAATAAGAGATAGATACTAATCCTATAATGCTAAGAGATATAACAGCAAGAATTACCTTAGATTTTACAGACTTTAGCATAAATACTCCAAATAGAACTAATTTAAAAAAATAAGAAATTTTTTAGATTGTATCTTATATCTCATTAAGTTTTATTAAAACAGGGTCAAATGATATTTTAGTAAGTGAAGCATACTCTATCTTTGTGTTAAATGCCTCCTCTAGTGAGCATCTATTCACAATAGATAGAAGTGTCGAGATAACACCAGCATGGGTTACAACTAAGATGTTTTGAGCATTGTCTTTAGCTATAACCTCGTAAAAGTACTCTCTAATTCGTTCTTTATAGAGAGTAGAATCCTCTCCATCTAAATCCTCTATCCATTGCATGAAATTTTTATACTTTATGCCCATAGCTTCTATCTCCTCAAAGCTTTTTCCCTCATGAATACCCCATGATTTTTCTCGTAATTTTCTCGTAAAAATAGTTGGAAGTTTAAGTGAAAACTCTTTGAGAGTCTCTCGTGTACGTCTTAAATCGGAGCAGTAGATTTTATCAAACTTCTCTTTTTGAAGTTTTTTTCCTAGCTCTTTTGCTTGTGATTTTCCATAAAGTGAGAGTGCGATGTCTGAGTGACCATTGTACTTTCCTCTAAAAGCCTCTTCAACCTCTCCGTGGCGAACAAGTGTGATAGTCATGAAAAATTCTGAATAATGATGGCGTTTAGAAGGAGTAACTCACTCACTTCGATAATAAGCCCGTAGATGTCACCATTGAGTCCACCTAGACGAGAGCTAAAGAACTTCGCTATAACAAACATAATGACTATGGCTATAACAAAAAGCCAAACACTAGAGAAGAGATAGCTAAGCGATAGAGAGTAGAGTAGGGCTACTAGAAGATGTTTAAGAGTGAGTTCCTCTCTGATAAGAAGTGCGATACCACTACTAACATACTCAAAAAAGTAGATAGCTAAAGTGGCGTTTAGACGTGAAAACATCAAAACTATAGGGAGAAGATAGAAGGCATCAAGGTAGATAAGAGAGGAGAGTTTAAGGCTTAGAAAAATAAAGCTAAAAATCATTCCCATCCCACCAACATGAGAATCTTTCATCACCTCTAAGGCTCTTTTTTTATCTACAAAGAGTCCATCAACCGTATCACTAAAACCATCAAGATGAATAGCACCTGTGAGAAGTACCCAAAGAGCAAAGATGATAACACTTAGATGTTGAGTCGGGAGATAGGGAGTTAAAAGTGTATGCACTCCCCAAAGAATAGCTCCTAAGATAAAGCCAACGAGAGGATAAAACATAGCGGAGTAGCCGTTGATACCCTTGAAAAAATCGTGTACTTTGAAAAAGGGGAGGATAGTGAACATGCTAAACGCTAGTGCAAAGCCTTTGAATGCTCTCATTTGAGTTGAATCCTTATGCCCGCTGTGACTTGAAAAACTTCATCACATGAGGATGCAAGAAGTTGAGAGATAGTGCCACTCAGCTCTACAAATTCACGAGTGAGTCTATTTTCGCTTACCACGCTTTGACCTACATCGTTGATAACAAAAATGAGATTTAATTCAAGGGCATTGAGTGACTCAATCTCTTTTATCATCTCTTGATGGCTCTTTTTGTGGTAGAGCATATTGTTTATCCACATACTAACACACTCTACTAAAACAGTGCTGTTTGGTTTGAGTCTTGTGAGTGCTTGTGTGAGGTTTAAGCCCTCTTCTATAGTCTCAAAATTCTCTAAACGCTGCTCTTTATGTTTGGCAACTTTTATCTTCATCTCTTCATCAAAGAATTCTGTAGTGGCGAGGTAGTAAGGTTTTTGAGAGGAGATACTGAGTGCATACTCCTCAGCATTTTTACTCTTTCCACTTTTGATACCACCGATGAAGAGAGCTTTCACTTACATCATTCCATACATGATGAGTTCTACAGCTTCTACTATTTCGCTGTTTGTGAGTGAGTTAGCATTAGCATAAGCGAGAGCTGCCCCTGCACCTACACCCTCTTTGGCTTCACCCTCATCATACATCTTTAAAACAGGTATCTCTGCATCTGCAAAAGAGAGAGTTGTGTAGATGGCATGAGGTGTGTAGCTGAGTTGTTCTAAAATATGCTTGATATTTGAGTTTGAATCTTTGGCTACCCAAGACGTTGTTGCTAGGGTGATATTATCAGATTTTAGACGCATAAGTACATCTTCACGAAGTTTATCAGCCACTAGTAGACACGCTGCCATCTGTGTTCCACCAGCAAGTACCACATGAAAACGGCGACTCGCTTCTAAAAGAAAACCTGCACAGAAGATAAGCATATTGTCACTCACTAAAGAGAGTTTTTCAAATGTACTCATATCATCATCTATAAGCTCTAAAGCACTCTTGATAGTCTGGCTTCTTACATCTGTTGGAACATTTAAAAAGCTAGAGGAGAAGTCATCGGCTACATCATATCCAAGTGCTAAAGCTGTTGCTGTTGCTGTAGTTGTTCCACTAGGTGTGGATTCTCCGAGGATAAGGTAAGAGCCTTTCATCTCATAACTGCGACCAAACGCCATACCCTTAGCAAAAATCTCTTCGGCATCTATCTTTGCACCAGTAGCGATAGAGTCTGAGGGTTTGATACTAAAATGGTGAAGATTTGTCTGTTGTGGAGCAATCTCTAGCCCAATATCAAGAGTCTCAATAGTCGCAAAAGCGTGTAGGTTATGAACAGCTCTTGTGATAAGAGCTGGAGTAGGAACACCACTCGGAGTTTCAGCAATCTCTGGCATAGAGAAGAGTTTTTCAGTTGTGATAAACTCAGCATCAAGTGTAGGAGTATAAGGAATCTTTCCAGGAATCCCAGCCTGAGTAATCCCCTCAATCTCACAAGTATGTGTCACACTA
>Ga0256837_1001279_pt1 | contig 17717 bp, 18 predicted proteins | sample 4562384metaG_FD_185976 | JGI IMG/M metagenome (GOLD analysis project Ga0256837, IMG submission 185976) | Hydrothermal vent microbial communities from Guaymas Basin, Mexico - 4561-384 | ecosystem: Environmental > Aquatic > Marine > Hydrothermal vents | place: Mexico: Guaymas Basin | collected...
GTATCAGCTGTGACATTTTCAACACCTGCTATATAGGAACTTCCCTCTAATATACTATCAGTATTTACTAACAGTGAACCCTTTGAATAGAGAAACCCATTATCTTTTAATGTAGCTTTTTGTACTGTAAGCGATGAACCCTCTTTTTCTGTATAGACAAATCCATCTCCACTTATCTCTACATCCCCTAAACTTACATCTCCATCACTTGAACCTATACTTGCATTATCTTCTAGTATTACTTTATCAGCTATTATATTTCCATTATTATCTGCATATACATAAGAATCTCCACTTGCTACTATATTTTTAGAAATATTTATATCTAACTCTTCACTATAAATATGAGTACTATTATTCATAGTTATATTTTCTATATTCACTTTAGAATTTTTATATGCACCGATAGAGGAAGTATCATTAAGTATTATTTTTTTGATTGTTATTGTGTCATTTGTAGTATTTATAGAACTATTATTATCTAATCTAGCTATTCCATTGATAGTTACACTTGCTTCATCCCCATAAATATATGTTTGTTCAGAAAGATTAATATCTTGAGTTATTAAAGAACCTCCATTTTGAACTTTTATAAAAGCACTACTATCATCTGCAGTTGATACTAATTTAAAATTATCTTTTACTGTAATATTAACACCATCGGAACCTGTTCCTGAATAACTATCATCTGTTCCTGAACCATTATTGATATCTACATTATCATACTCTTTATCTTCTTCAATCTTTACATTTTTAGTTCTACTATCATCATCTATTATTAAATCATTACTTGAAGAATCATCATCGTTTGAAGAATTATCATTGCTTGAAGAATCATCATTGCTTGAAGAATCATCATTGCTTGACGAATTATCATTGCTTGAAGAATCATCATTGCTTGACGAATTATCATTGCTTGACGAATTATCATTGCTTGAAGAATCATCATTATTTGATGAACCATTATCATTTGAAAAATTATCTCCACCATTTGTCTCTGCTGCATAAAGAATATTAGATAATAAAAAGAGAACTAAAAAAGGTTTAAAGATAAAATTCATTAGATAATCAAACTTTATCTATTTACAGTATTAACAAAAATATTATTAGGGTCTAAAATTTCAATACTTTTATACACTTCATCTAAATTTTTATTATTCATTTTTTTATATAAAATAGCCAGTTTTTCTAAAAAAATAACATCTGTAGGATATAAATATAACATTCTATCTACAACTGCTAAAGCTATATCATATTTTTTTTGGAGTGTTAATGTTTCTACTAAATATAAACTTCCATAATAGTTATAATAATCTATTTTTAAAATATTATATGTAATTTGTTCAACTTTATCATGATTATGTAAAATGAGATTAATATTAGCTATAGCTAATCGAGGTTCAATAGAACTAGGAACTATCATTGAAGCTTTTTTATAATATTCTAAAGCACTAGAATAGTGTTTTGACAATAAAAATAGATAGCCTGTTCTTAAATTTAAAGTATATCCTTTCGGATATTTTTTATATAAAGGAGCTAAAACCTTTATCGCCTCATCATATAAACCCATTTTTTCATAATTATATGAATTTAAGTAGATTTTCTTTATATCTAACTTATCTTCTGCATATAAATTCATACCTATAAATATTAAAACTAATAAACTTTTCTTTATCATAAAACACTCTCCTAAAATGTATAACTAGCTGTAAAAGCTACTGCACTCTTTTGTAAATCATCTTGATTTTTATATTCATCATAAACTATTGAAGCATAAGAAAAAGTTGTTTTTATTTTATCTGTTATAAAATAACCCACTTTAATCTTTAAATTTTGTTTTAAAATATCTTTTGAATTAAAAACAGTTGAACCAGTATCTCTAATACCTGTTTGCATTTTCCCTATAAAAGCATCCATTTCAATAGATAATTTTTTATAATAGATAATATTTTTCAGCTCAAAAGATAGATAATTTTTTTCATAAGCACTTATCGATTCAATATTAAGTTTCAAAGATATAGTATTTGAAAACCACTTAAACGGTTTATAATAACTTGCATAACCTGTAAATTGAAGAACATTTACAGAACTATTGTTGTCATTTAAGTCCTTTCCATTTGCATAAGAACTATTATATATATCTCCACCATAGGTAAATTTAGATGTTCCTATCCAAGACCACTTATTTAATCCAATAATTAACGTTGTACCATTTTGTAAATCTACATCGGTAGTTGAATTTGTATGAATACCTATTTTATATGAATGATCTATAAAAAATCTATTATAACGCATCGTAAACTCATCTTGAGTTAAGTTTTCTGTAATAAATTTATATTTAATATCTGTATGTGTATACTCAAATTCACTTAAATATACTAACGTACCTGTACTTGTATAAAATCCACTAACTGTTCCATTATTTTTAAATGATTTATCATCATCTAGCACTATTGAACTATAGGGTAAAATTACTGAGACTTCAGCCTTTAGTGTGATTAAGATTAATGATAGTAATATTAATACTTTATAATTGAACATCATCTTTCCTCATTAATTTTATATTTTCAAACTCTATATTTTTAAAACCTTTTTTATATGTATCAAAATTTACCTCTCCAAACTCTGACTTTACATGATAGTTTTCTAAAGAGTATCTATATTTTTTAACATAAACATCTTGATTAAAAGAAGCTATAAACTGTATAAAAACTTTTTTAAGATTACCATATAATAGATGTGCTGGTATATAATCATCATATTGAACTTTTGCTGTTATCAAAGGTAGCTTTGGTACAATTTTAAAAATATTTTTCAAATAACTTATCTCTTTTCCATCATATTTATAAAAATAGAATTGATTTACATTTGTATAGAAAAATAGTTTATTTAATTTATTGTCTTCAAAATAAAATTCACCAAAATCATTCATTTTTACCTGTATAGAAAATTCACCAATTAAATGGTCATCTTTAAGAATATCATAACTATATTTTTCATCAAGAGCAAATGATAATTTTTCTACAAAGTGTTGATTAACTATGAGACTTTTAATATCTTCACCTAATAAAGGAAGTTCATTAAAAATAATTTCATCATTTTTCATATATTCACTAAAATAAAAAGAGAGAGTTTCACTACCAATAACACCAAATTTTTGCACTTGAATATGGAGATGTGGTTGAGGAGAGTATCCACTATTTCCACATTTTGCAATAACACTATTTATATTAATATAGTCTCCTGTACTAACATTTAAAGAGTATTGTAAAAGATGACTTATCTCTATAAAAATACCTGCATCTGTTTTAATTATTATATAATTACCCCAATTATTTACTTTATCAACTTTACCAATAGGATTATCTTCTAAATCATGCCTACAGGCAACAACATAGCCACTTGCAGGGGATAGAATAGATTCACCATAACAGTAATAGTCCTCTAAATAATAACCATCGTTTGCAAAAGTAGAACCCTCTTTTTTAATAACAAAATCATAAGCATATTTCCAAACACCTTTATGAGTCCATTCCCCATTAAAGGCTTGATAAACATTCCAACTACCACTAAATGGTAATCCTATTTTTATCTTATTTGAAGCAAATCTAAAAATATTACTTAAATAATGTGATAATGATTCTTCTGGTGTATGTTGAGGGAAATAGTTAAATCCTTTATATCCAACAAGATAAAGCATAAAGATAAATACACTTACTGTTAAGTTAAAAGGGATAGTAAATACAGTAATTGCATAATAATTAAAAAATACACTCATTGCATCTGCAATAATTACAACAATAATTACAGCTATCATAGAGATAGCAAAATTTCTTAAAGTTGGTAATAAAAAAACTCCACACAATGCCATTGCAGTAATAATATAATTAAACGCATATACATCATATAGCGCTTGTTCTATTGAACCAATAAATAAACTATGTATTGCTATTCCAAAATAAAAACCTATAATAGCAACCATAAACATCATTCGTGAATGATATAAAAGGATAAGCATTATAATAATCCCTGCTATATTATTTGGAAGAAAGAAAATAGTTCCAAATGATTTTAATAAACTACTAATCACTAATGGTAAATCTATATCAAAAATCATATTTTTTTGTATTAATGAGGAAAAAAGTGCTGAATATTTAAGTGATGCAAGATAAGAAAATATTGTAACAATAGCAAATGGCAAAGATAAAATTGGAATACCATAAGTACCCATTATACGGTTGAACATAAAAGATATTAAAAATGTTAATACTGATAATATAGCTACAAAAAACAAACTTAATGGAGTTGGGGTAAACATATAGCCTATTCCCATTCCAGCAAGTAAAGAGTTATATATATAAAAGCCTCTTAAAAGATATTCATCACGAACATTTATTAACTGCGCAAATAGCATTGCAGAAACAATAGCTACAACACCACTAATCGCAACAGAATAGTTTAAAAATGTCATAGCAAATAGTAATCCACCAACATAAACACTATCTAAAAATAGAAGTGATGAATATGCTCTTAAAAAAACTTGTATCATATATTAATCTTTCGTTAAGTATTCTGGCATCTCTTCGCCATAGTTTACAGCAGATAAATCATCAGCTGCTTTTAATAAATGTACTTCACCTTTTAAATCTATCATAACAGTAGCAGGTCTATATCTAATAAACTGCATCGCTTGTGTATTGTTATATGCACCTACTGGACCTATTGTTAAAACAGAACCTCTATCAAGAGCAGGAAGAGAGATATTTTCTTCAATAATATCAATATTCATACAAAGAGGACCATTTAACATTGATGGTTCATTAAGCCCATCATAATGACGGTCTAATTCAATCACAAAATTATACCAAGTTGAAGTGTAAAGAAGATTTACACCAGCGTCCATAATATAACCTTTTTTACCATCAGGAAATCTCTTATAGCCAGAAACAGTTGAAAGTAAATATCCAGCTTCATCAACCATATATCTACCAGTTTCCATATAAAGTTTTGGTAATTTTTCACTTTTATTATTTTCATAAATTGCATTTGTAATAGCTTCTGCATAATCATCAACAGTAGGAACAACAACCTCTGGAGATTGATAAATACCTTTTAAATAACTTTTAGATGCAAATCCACCGCCTAAATCTATATATTCTATTTCACAACCAAAATCTGTTTCAACTTGAGATTTCAGTGCCATAATTTTTTCAGTAGCCATTTTATAAGCATTTGCTTCTAACATAAATGTACCGATATGAGAGTGAAGACCTGTTAATTTTAATCTTTTACCTTCATTCATTCTTTTAACAGCAGCATAAGCATCACCATTTTCAAAGTTAAATCCAAATCTTGACCATTGAGGATAGATACCTGTATCCATATTAATTCTAATTGCTACTGGAATTACCATATCTAATTCATCAGCAATTTTTTCTAAGTCATTTAACTCAAAAAGATGGTCTATATGAATTTTTGCACCCTCTTGCGCTGCAATTTTAAGATGTTTATATGGCTTATATGGACCATTAAAAATAATATCTTTTCCTTCAATTCCTAAAGCTCTTGCTTTTTGATACTCAAATTCACTTACAACCTCAGCACAAGAACCAAGATTATGCATCACTTGACAGATACCATTTAGGTAGTTAGTTTTATAACTCCAACCAAATTGAACATCTGGGTATCTTGAAGAAAAAGCATCATGAAGTTTATTATATTGTTCCTCTATCTTTCGTTGAGAAAATACAAACAGAGGAGAACCATATTTTTCTGTTAATTCGTGAACACTTACACCATCTATTGATGATCTTATCTTTTGTGATTTAAGAGGACTTCCATATTTAGAAGCCATTGCGAAATCTACTTTATTAATTGCTGGTTTTTCATACTTACTCATATTTAATTCCTATAATTCTTTTTTTGTCATTAGTGCTGAAAATTCACTAAAATCTGTAATAATTTCATCTGTAAAACGAACGTACATCTTACCAGATGGATAATCAAGTTTTGGTTCAATATCTTTATCATTAGCAATATCTACTAACTGTTTTGGTAAATTTATACCTACACCTGTTGCAAAATATACCCAAGCAGGAAAGCGTGGATTTATCTCTATCATATAAACATCACTACCATTTACAATACATTCTAATTCAAAAGGACCTTTCCAATTAGTTTGTGCTATAAATTTTTTAGCAACTTCCATCATCGGTTTATGTTGGATAGTAATACCTGTCCAAATTTTACCTATATCTGTTGTTGTCAATTTTTTAATAGTTACAGCACCTGTTAAGTTCCCTTTACCATCACCAACACCAACAAGATTGAGCTCTTCACCTGTAACAACTTGTTGTATAAGAATAGGAAAACCCCATTCATTAGAGATTTTATAAAAAGACTCCGTAGCACTTTCAATATTATATGCCATATAAGCTTTATAATAATTACCCTTAACCATAAGAGGATATTCTAATTTTTTAGCTACTTTTTCTAACTCAGAGATAGAACCTATCTCATAAGTTTTAGGATATGTAATATCTAAATCTTGAGATAATTTATCAAGTCTATTCTTATTACGAAGTTCAAAGTTTTTTTCACTAGGTAAAACAACTTTAATACCAAGCTCTTCAATTTTATCTTGATATTTAATATATAATGGTAATTCCGCATCTAAACAAGGAATAATCATTGTAATATCTTCTTTTTCTTTTATCTCTTTAAGTCTTTTAAACAACTCATCTATACCTAAACTAGGATAAGGCATAAGGTAAACTTTTGAAACAATATCAAGATAATTACCTGGTTCGTTAGGGTCATAACTTAAACCAATTACATCATATTCATCTTTTAAGCTTTTTGCAACAGGAATACCTGGTGCTGGATTATCAGTTGCATTTAATCCACTAATGGCAATTTTTTGCATTATAAAAGACCATAAATTTTTAATTTAGTAATAAAATCACCCATATCGATAAAAAGTTCCTCTTTTGAAATACCATAAGTTTCACTTAACTCAGTAATTATTTCATCTTCACTTTTAAACTGTTTTAATAAATTAACAATTAGTGTACCAGTGTCATTTAACTGATAACTATTCCCCATAGCTGGATGAAAAGCGATATTATTTTCATCTAAAATTAACTGACTTACTTCTTTCATAAAACAACCTTTAAATTATTATTTCATTATATTTAATAACGATAAATATAAATTATTGTATTGTACACTATTATAAGTATAAGTAGCAAATAAACTACTTTATCTTTTTTAATTTTATTCATTATTTAACTTATAATATAATTCTTCTTAATAAATTTATAAAAAATACAAAGGATTTCAAATGGCAATCAGTTTAGCAAAAGGTGGACGTGTTTCACTAAGTAAAGAGGCTCCAGGTTTAAAAAATATTAAAGTTGGTTTAGGTTGGGATGCAAATGCAACTGATACAGGTGGAGCTTTTGATTTAGATGCTTCAGTATTTTTACTTGATGCAAGTGGTAAAGTTGTTAGTGATAATCACTTTGTTTTTTATAACAATGCAACTTCTCCATGTGGTGCTATTGTTCATCAAGGTGATAATACTGATGGTGCAGGTGATGGTGATGATGAAGTAGTTCTTATCGATTTAGATAAAGTAGCTCCAGAAGTTGAAAAAATTGTATTTACTGTAACTATTAATGATGCAGAAACAAATAACCAAAACTTTGGTCAAGTAAACAACTCTCTTATCAGAATTGTAAATGCAGATAGTGACACTGAAATTACAAAATATGAGTTAGATGAAGATTACTCTTCTGAAACTGCTATTAACTTCGGTGAGCTTTATAGAAAAAGTGGTGGATGGAACTTCAAAGCAACTGGTGACGGTTTCAATGATGGTTTAGCTGGTTTTTGTAGAATGTACGGAGTAAGTATATAATGGCTATCAATTTAGCAAAAGGGCAAAAAATAAGCCTTAAAAAATCAAATGGTAGTGATTTAACATCTTTTTGTATTGGTGCTAACTGGGGTGCTATAGACAAAAAAGGTTTTTTTGGTGGAACTTCTAAACAAGCAGTAGATTTAGACCTTTCTGTTGGTATGTTTGATGCAAATAAAAATACAGTTGATGTTATCTATTTTGGTAAACTTGAAACAGCTGGTGTAAAACACTCTGGAGATGATACTACTGGTGATGTTGATGGAGATGATGGTTTAGATAATGAAGTTGTTCAAATCAATCTTTCTCAAATTCCTGCAAATGTTGAACAATTAGTATTTGTATTAAACTCATTTAAAGGTGATGATTTTGCAACTATTCCATTTGCATCTATCAGACTTTATGAAGGTACACCAGATAGAGTAAATGATATTGTTGCAACATATAATATCGCTAGTGATGCTCAATTTGCTGGTTATGTTTCTATGGTTTTAGGTAAACTTTACAGAAGAAATGGCGAATGGAAATTCTCAGCTCTTGGTGAACCTACTCAAGATGCAAAATTAGAACAAACTATTCAAACTGTTCAAAATAAATATTTATAAAAGGATATTACAATGTTAGATTGGGATAAAATTAAAAATAGAACAGCTGAACTTTATGGTGAAGCTACTCTAAAAGCAAGACAATATACACCAGAATCATTTTCTAAAGAGAAGCAATTTGTAAATGCTTTAGTTATTAGTTTAGCACTTATGACTATGGCAGATAAAAAAGCTGAAACTGATGAAGTGACTGCAGCACTTGAACTTATTAATGAGATTAATGAGATTAAAGAGTTAGATATGACTCAAGATGCTATTGAACTTTATGGTATTCATATTGAAGATTTAGAGAAAGTTATTGGAAACAATGTAAAGTGGACAGTAACTGTTGCTAAACTATTATCAGAGATAGGACGTATTAAATCACATAATGAATATCCAGCAATGGTTAAAAATCTTTTAGATTATATGGCTGAAGCTGATGGTAACTTTGATGAAACAGAAAAAGAGATGAAAGAAAAAATCTTGGCTGTTCTTTCATAAAAAACAGTTTTCAGACTATTTTAGTCTGAAATTGTTTATTTAAAAATTATTTGATTACTATAATTTTTAGATGAACAATTTATCATAAGGAATATAAAATGGGTATTAGTTTAAGTAAGGGTGGTCGTATAGACCTATCCAAAGAAGCACCAAGTTTAAAAAAAGTAGCGTTAGGTTTAGGTTGGGATACAAATGGTACAGATACAGGTGCCGAGTTTGATTTAGATGTTTCACTATTTATGTTAAATGGAGCAGGAAAAATACCATCAGATAACTATTTTGTGTTTTACAATAACTTAAAATCTCCAGATAATGCAGTAGAACATCAAGGTGACAATAGAACTGGAGAGGGTGAAGGTGATGATGAGACTGTTTTTGTTGAATTAGAAAAGATTGATAGCTCTATTGAAGAGTTAGTTCTTGTTGTAACTATTGATGAAGCACAAGCACGTAATCAAAATTTTGGTCAAGTTCAAAACTCATTTGTACGTTTATATGATGTAGATACAAATAATGAGATAGCAAAATATGAACTAGATGAAGATTATTCTACTGAAACAGCTATCGAATTTGGAAGATTATACAAAAAAAGTGGTACGTGGAGATTTAAAGCAGTTGGTGCAGGTTTTAATGCTGGATTACAAGGTTTTGTTGATAAATTTGTAGGATAATAGTTTTTGATATTTACAATTAAAAAAATAAAGGAATAATATTGGAACATTTTAAAAGTTCGATAATCATAACAGTTATAGGTCTTATAGCCGCTTATTTTGTAGGTGGATTATACGCTGTATATATTACTGCATTGTTAGCTGTTTTGGAGATTTCATTATCATTTGATAATGCAGTTGTAAATGCAAAAGTGTTAAGTACAATGGAACCTAAGTGGCAAAAACGATTTATTACATTTGGTATTCCTATCGCTGTTTTTGGTATGAGATTTTTATTTCCTATTATTATAGTTGCTGTTGCAGGTGGATTAGGTGTGTATGAAACATTCACTTTAGCATTAAATGAGCCTCAACAATATAAAGAAACATTAGAATCTGTTGGTAATCTTATCTACGCATTTGGTGGTTCATTTTTACTTATGGTATTTTTGAGTTTTCTATTTGATGACGATAGAGAAGATAAATGGATTCATATTATCGAGAGTAGTAAGTTTGTTGCCAAAGCTGGAGAGATTAAAAGTATTGAGATGATGATTGCTACGGCATTAGGTCTTTATATCGTATATCTTACTAATGATTCTGGTATTGCTATCTCTTATTTTATGGGAATATTACTGTTCTCAATGATTGCATCACTTGATACATTAATGAGTACAGATGGTGTAAGAAGTGGTATTATAGGCTTTTTATATCTTGAAGTTTTAGATGCTTCATTCTCATTTGATGGTGTTATTGGTGCATTTGCTTTGAGTAGTAATATCTTTATTATTATGATTGGTCTAGGTATTGGAGCTATGTTTGTGAGAAGTTTAACACTCTATTTTGTTGAGAAGAAAACTTTAACAGAGTATAGATATTTAGAACACGGTGCGCATTACGCTATCGCTGCTCTTGCTCTTGTTATGTTATCTAAAATATTTTTCCATATTCCAGAAGTGATTGTTGGTACGATTGGTATTACATTTATTGCTATATCTGCTTATCATTCGATTCAGGCTAATAAAAAAGAAAAAGAGAGTTAATCTCTCTTTTTCAACCCATTATATTCCTATAAAATTTAAAATGGTTTCATTACAACCATAGCAACAATAATCATCATTAAAATCGTTGGCACTTCGTTATAAATTCTAAAAAATTTACCACTCTTAGTACATCTATCCTCTAAAAATTCTAGTCTGTATTTATTCATTGAGAAAAAATAGATAATAAGTAAAACTACTAAAGATATTTTTGGGTGTAACCAACCGTTTCCAGCAAATCCTATCATATAACTAAGATATGCTCCACTTAAAACTGTTGTCCACATTGCTGGAACACCGATATACTTATAAAGTTTCATCTCTTGAATCTTTACAATTTTCACAAAACCACTATTTTCTATATTTTCCGAATGATACACAAAAAGTCTTGGAAGATAAAACAAAACTGCGAACCACGAGATAAACGATATTATATGAAACCAAAGAACCCATTCGTACATATTTTTCCTTTAAAATCTTTTCTCTATATAAAGAGTATTATAATTTGAACCACCATGACTTACATTGTTAATAAGTCCAAAAATTCCTGACCTATGTTTAATAGCAACACCTAGCAACCAACTATCAAATCTAATATCCAAACTAATATCTAAATAATTTAAAAATCTGGAATAATGGTCATTCTTTTGAGTTGCTTCAAGATACTCTGTTATTAGAACTTCATTTGTGTAAGATATTCCCTCTCCAAAACCGAATCTAAAATTATTTTTTAATAAAGAAAATTTATAATATGCTTTTATATAGTTAACAAACTCATAAATATTATTATGAGTATTATCTTCATTAAAACAGCTAGTTCCAATATTTAGATAAATATCTATCGGTAATGTACTAATATTTTTATGTAAAAGATAAGAAAAATCAAGAGAGAGTACACGTAAGTCATATTTATGAGTTTGAATATCTCCTAGTAAGATTTCACCTAAATCACTTGATGTAACTTTACCATAAGCAAGTCGTAGGGAATAATCATCTTGTGCTATTAAATTTAAAGAGAGTAAAATAAATAAGAGTAGTTTCAAAAAAGGTATCCTAAATCAACGAAGTAAGTCAAAATCCGATGGTATCAAAACAAAACTTTACAACTGCTATTTTGCTATAATGTCATAAAAAAATTAGGAATATATAGATGAGACTTTTAACAGGTATTCAACCCTCAGGGGACTTACATATCGGAAACTATTTTGGTTCTATCAAACAGATGATAGATGCTCAACAATCAAGTGATACTTTTGCCTTTATAGCGAACTACCATGCGATGAGTAGTGGAAATGGTGGTAAAAAACTAGCACAACTTACGATGCAAACAGCAACTGACTTTTTATCATTAGGCATAGACCCTGATAAATCAACTTTTTGGGTTCAGTCAGACTCTAAAGAGGTTTTAGAGCTTTACTGGATTCTTTCAGCATTTACACCTATGGGGCTATTAGAACGCGCTCATAGTTATAAAGATAAGATAGCGAAGGGTATCTCTGCAAATCACTCTCTTTTTTCATATCCTGTTTTAATGGCAGCTGATATTTTACTTTACTCTCCAGATATAGTACCTGTTGGAAAAGACCAGATTCAACACGTTGAGATAGCACGTGATATTGCAGTTAAGTTTAATAATGAATATGGAGATATTTTTAAAATTCCAGAGTTTAAAATAGAGGAAAATGTAGCAACTGTTCCTGGTACTGATGGACAAAAAATGTCTAAAAGTTATGGAAATACTGTAAATATATTTGGTGAAGAGAAAAAACAGCTTAAAACTATTAAAAAAATTATTACTGAAAATGTAGCAATGGAAGAGCCTAAAGAGTATGTAAATTGTAATGTTTATAATATGGCAAAACTATTTTTAGACCATACACAACTTGAAGATTTACAAAATAGATATGTATGTGGTGGCGAAGGTCATGGTCACTTTAAACTTTATCTTGGTGAAGTTATGTGGGAATATTTTAGACCATATAGAGAAAAACGTGAATACTATATAAATAATCAAAATGAAGTTAGAGATATTCTCAACAGTGGCGCTCAAAAAGCAAGAGATGTTACACAACCGATGATGGAAAAGATAAGAACTGCTACTGGTATAAGTTACTAAAGAGTTTAGATGATGAAAATATTAAGTAAAAGTTCTTTTTTAATAAAATAATCTAAAAAAATATTATTAAATATTTAAAATTTTAAGATAAATCAGTTATTTTTATATCAAATAGTGATAAAATCTTAATGAAAATAAAATCAAAGGATTTAACAATGCGTATATTTCTAGTTTTAGCACTATTAATGTTTAGTAGTTTACAAGCAAAGTCTCTTTTTAGTAATGATGAGCAGGCAAATAATGCAAAATATATTGGTGCATTAAAAGATTTGCTTATTGCAACTCAAAAAACTCGTGGTTTAACAAATAGTTATATGAACGGAAATAAAAGTGCTTTACTTTTAATTCACTCAAATAAAAGAGATATGAAAAAAGCTATCGGTGAAATGGAATCTTTACCATTAGCATCTCATCCGACCATCGGTACAAAGGCTGATAGTATTTTTCAATCAATTACAAAGTTAAATCATATTGCCTTTGATCAAAAAGCTTCTCAAACTTTTAAAGACTATACAGGTCAAATTAACCAAATTTTAATGCTTGCACAGTCTATTAGTAAACAGGGTTCAAAAGGTCTAAGTGACTTTGGTAAAGATGCTTCAACGACAATGATGGAAGTTATTTTACCATTAGCAGAGCAGATCGGTAAGATGCGTGGTATGGGTTCAGGAATTGTTGCTAAGAAATCAATTACTGATGTTCAAAAATTTGCAATAACTGCAATGCTTAGTGAAATAGGAAGTTTAGAATCACGTCTTCAATCTGATATGAAAAAATTACTTTCTAATCATAAAAATCTTTTTGATGCTAGTGTAAAAAAGAATATGGCTAGTCTAAAAAAAGCTGTTTTTGCTTACACAGATTTGACTAATAAAAAAGTTTTAGCTAGTGCTAAAAGTGAATGTGTTTCAAGTGATTACTTTAACTATGGTACAGATATTATTACTACTTTAATAAATATTTTTAATGCTAATAACAAAGCAATTATGAAAGATTCGGAAGGTTGGATTTAACTCCAACTATCCAACCAAACCATCAACCCTTTTTGAGCATGTAGTCTGTTTTCAGCCTCATTAAAAACTATCTCCGAATGAGACTCTAAAACCTCTTCACTTACCTCTTGATCACGATATGCTGGAAGACAGTGTAAAAACTTAGAACCCTCTTGTGTTAAAGACATCAACTTTTTATCTACTATAAAACCATCGAAATCTTTGATACGTTGCTCTTTTTCATCCTCTTGACCCATTGAAGCCCAAGTATCAGTAGTAACGATAGTCGCACCTAAAACAGCAACTTTTGGATAGTGTGAAGTTGATATAATCGCTCCACTCTCTTTAGCTATCTCTTGAGCCTCTAGTAAAATATTAGCATCAACTTCATAACCAACTGGTGTTGCGATACGTAGTTCAAACCCTAGCTTTGCAGCTAACATCATCCAAGAGTTAGTCATATTATTACCATCGCCAACATAAGCGACAACAGCATCTTTTTCAACACCATATTCAATCATAGTCATATAATCAGCTAACAACTGAACAGGATGATAAGTATCAGTAAGTCCATTTACAACAGGAACTTTAGAATAAGATGCAAATTCCTCTATCATAGAGTGTTCAAATGTTCTAATCATAACCATATCACACATACTAGAGATTACTCTTGATGTATCTTTTACAGGTTCACCTCGTCCTAAATGAATATCACGATTTGATAAAAAAAGTGCATGACCACCTAGTTGAAACATACCCGTTTCAAAACTAACTCTTGTACGAGTTGAGCTTTTCTCAAAAATCATAGCAAGTGTTTTGTTTTTTAGTTCTGCATTGTAAATACCAGCTTTCAAATCTTTTTTGATTTTTAAACCAATATCTATAATCTCTAAAATTTCTTCTTTTGTAAAATCTTTAAGTGTTAAAAAATGTCTCACGTTGTTATCCTAAAATGAATTATTACATATTTTAATATAGTTTTGTTTAAAGTTTCTTTCCAAAAACCAAAACTTTCCCATATCTAGCACCCCATACTAAAAATAGTAGCAACCAAGCACTAAATGATATATCAAACAAGAAGTTTAAATCCCATTCAAAGCCGATATTAAAACTATATAATGCTCGTACTAACACTACAAACTGTATAAATATAAATATAGCTATCGCAAATTTATCAGCATGAGGAGCTTGTCCTGAATGTCCTAATATTACTCTTGTTCCGAATCCTATAAGTACCGTTGTTAAAAAACCGATAGCAAGAAGATGTAGATTGAAAAAATATAAAGAGATTTCAAGAACTAACTCTGCTCCAAGACTAATGGCTGAGAGAAAAAATGATACTGGTAACCAAAACAGTGCTAGATGAAGAACCCATAAAATTGCAGGAGCATTAAATATATCTAATTTCCATCTTAAAAATTCTCTTGTTAAGTAAAGACCTAACATAATATCTACAACCATCTCTTCAAGTTTAAAATCTACTGTTGCTAAAAGAACTTTTAAAACTAACATTACAAATACTATCTTCACAAAACGATTATCTTTTTGAGAAAATGAGTGAGAGAAAAAAGGAATCATTCTTTGTCCTACTGCAAATCCTAAAAACACTAGATACAGGTAAAACCCAAAGTTGATAGCGGTTGATGTATAGTCAAGTGGAATGTTAATATATTTATTTACCTCAACCCATATAAAAAGAGCATGACTTATAATCCCAAAATATTGTGCAACTGTTATCCAATACGCATCACTTTTATCAACTGCTTGTCCAACTTTATGGATATTTGCTAGTTTTAATACAATAAAAAAATGTGCTATAAATGAAAGAACCATTCCTACTATTAAAATATAATGGTTTACAAATGTACCTATCAGATAAAAAACAGAAGCTACTGCCGAAAGATAAAAAATATTTTTATAATACTTTGCACTTATAACATCACTTTGGCAAAACCGTGGAAATGTTGTGAAGAGAAAACCTGTAAACATATTGGTAAATACAAGAAAAATCAGCGAATATGTATGAAAATTTAAACTCTCTGTTGTAAGAGCAACAATACCCTTATAACTCAGTGCAAAAATCAGCATCATTACAATAGCATTTATAATCCCTAATAGGAAAAATGGTTGGTGGGGTTGGGATAGGAAGTAGTTAGTTTTTTTCATTTTTAAGCCTTTTTATATTTTTAATCTTTTTATAATTCATCTATTTTCTCCCACTCAAACTTACTTATATTTCTTTCATCTTCATCAAAATGTATTCCAACTAAATAAATATCTTTATTTTCATTAAGATACTTACGAGAATAATCTTTAGTTTTAATCTGTTCAAGAGCATTATATTTATCTCCCATCTTAAACTCTATGATATAGATAAGATTGTTTATTTTCAGAGTTAAATCTATTCTACCTTTATTGGTCACATCTTCACCTATTATATCTATCCCTAAACTTTGAAGATATATATAGATAACACTTGCATAATATCCCTCATAGTGTAAAATATTGTTCTTTGTATAGTTGTTATAAGGGATTGATGCAAACATTGAGATTAAAGATGTTTTAAAATCTTCTATCTGTTCATCGCATAAAGCATCATAAAGATTATCTTGATGTTGAAGTTTCTCTATTTTTTGTTTGGTCATAAAATCTATCAAAATATCATTCAAAGAGTTTTTAACTTCCATATTTGGTAACTTTAGTTTATAGGATATTCTATCTCTTCGATCTATTATCATCTTATCAATAGTTAAATATCCTGCTTGATATAAAATAACTTCTATATCAATATTTTCTATATCGAAACTATCAATAAGTTTTTTATCTACTACTAAATTTGATAGTTTTGGTAAAAAATAGTTATTTTTCTCTATAAGTTTTATCAAAAATGTTGGCGTTCCTGTTACAAACCAATAGTTATCAAATAGAAACTCATTTTTAATAAAAAGCAGTAAATCAAAAGGGTTATAAACATCATCTTTTAAGAAGTTATAACCGTTATACCAACGCTTTACTTTTTCTAAATCTACACCTTGAAGATAGGGTAAAAAAGTTGTTTGGACATCGTTTTGAGTATAGCCACATATATTTCCATAATGTTTATTTAGACTAATATCTTCAAGCATATTTAAACCACTAAAAATACTAGCTTTAGAAAATTTAGAAACACCTGTTAAAAATACAAACTTTAAAAATGGGTCACTTGCTTTTAAAACAGTATATAAACCTTTAATAATTTCTCTATTCTCTTTTGCTATCTCCATCTGGTCTAAATTATCTAAAATAGCTTTATCATACTCATCTATTAAAACTACCACTTGTTGATTATATTTTTCATAAGAGAGTTCAATAAGCTCTTTTAAACACAGACCAATATCATTTATATCATAGCACTCTACACCTAAGCTTTTTTGATTAGATCTGAGAATCCATCCTATATGTTTCTTCAAAGCTTCAGGAGAGCGTAAATCTCCAAAAAAATCTATTTTAATAACTGGATATTTAACTTCCCAATCCCATTTATCATAAATATTTAAACCCTCAAAGAGTGTTTTATTCCCTTGGAAAATATTATGTAAAGTATCTAAAAATAGTGACTTTCCAAATCTTCGTGGACGAGATAAAAATATGTATTTACTCTCTTTAGTGATTAAATCATAAGCAATATCTGTTTTATCTATATATAAATAATCTTTCTTTATTATCTCAGAGAATGTTTGTATACCTATTGGTAGTTTTTTTAAGGTTTGCATTTTGTATCCTGTTTTTACTATCTCTTCTGCATCAACATCAAAGCAACTTCCTTAGCATGATAAGAGATAATAATATTCGCACCTGCTCTCTTAAACGCTATCATAGTCTCCATAACAACTCTATCATAATCTATCAAATCATTCATACCTGCAAGTTT
>Ga0256837_1001280_pt1 | contig 17716 bp, 14 predicted proteins | sample 4562384metaG_FD_185976 | JGI IMG/M metagenome (GOLD analysis project Ga0256837, IMG submission 185976) | Hydrothermal vent microbial communities from Guaymas Basin, Mexico - 4561-384 | ecosystem: Environmental > Aquatic > Marine > Hydrothermal vents | place: Mexico: Guaymas Basin | collected...
AGAGTTGATCGATTGGGTCATTGAGCTCTGAAAAAGCGTTTGCTATCTCACGACCTGCGATAAATAGTTCAAAACGCTCAGTGATCTCAGGGTGCTCATCACTACGGCGAGCCAGTGGGGAGATCTCTACAGGGTATTCTGTAATAAAAGTTGGATCTATCAGTTTTTCCTCTACAAACTCATCAAAAAGTTCCCCTTGAAGCTGACCAAGGTTCATACCCTCTTTAACAGGGATGTTTTTCTCTTTAAGATAAGCGATAATTTTTTCTTTATCTTTTGTGATCTCTGCTGGAACACCACCTATGGTTGTAAGTGATTCAATGAGGGGAATCTCTTGAAAGTTATCAAAGTTTACTTTCATATCTCCATAAGGAAGGACTGATGGAAGATTAAGGTGATCAAAGAGGTATCCAAAGTACTCTTTTGTGATCTCGATAAGATCTTTGTATGTTTTATATGCCCAGTAAAACTCGATAGAAGTAAACTCAGGGTTGTGTGTTGCATCCATCCCTTCATTTCTAAAGTTACGGTTGATCTCAAATACTGCTTCAAACCCACCAACGATAAGGCGTTTAAGATAAAGCTCTGGCGCAATTCTTAGATAGCGATCAACACCGAGTGCATTGTGATGTGTTACAAACGGTTTTGCATTTGCTCCACCAGCAATTGGGTGCATCATAGGAGTTTCTACTTCTAAAAAACCTTTATCTTCAAAGAAACGACGAGTAAGGCTGATAACTTGCGAACGGATCTGAAAGGTTCTACGAACTTCAGCATTCATAATAAGGTCTAAGTAGCGTTTACGGTAACGGATCTCTTTATCTGTAACACCATGAAATTTTTCAGGAAGTGGATTGATAGACTTTGTTAAAAGTTTAAAACTATCAGCATGTAAAGAGAGTTCCCCTTTTCCTGTAACAAATGGGTATCCACCCACTTCAACAATATCCCCAACATCAATAAGTTTTTTAAAGATATTGTTATAAAAACCTTCTGGAAGATTATCTCTTGCAACATAAATTTGTAGCATACCTGATTCATCTTCTATTTTGATAAAACTTGCTTTTCCCATAACACGAAAGAATTTGATACGACCACTTACAACATAGTGGCGATTCTCATCACGTTTATCTTCTGTTTCGATAATATCAGAGTTTACATTGAGATATTTTTCAATAGTAGTGTTGCGCTGTGCATCATTAGAGTAGGGGTTAAACCCCTCTTTTTTAAGTGTTTCTGCTTTTTCAACTCTTTGTTGAATATATTTATTTGATAATGGCAATAGTTATTCCTTTTGTTATTTTTGACAGTTTTTGCAAATACCGTAGATTTGCATTGAGTGATCACTCATCTGAAACCCAAGTGCATCAGTGATAGAGTGTTGACGCTTTTCAATCTCTTCATCAACAAACTCAGTAATACTACCACATTCTGTACAGATAAGGTGATCATGGTGCTCTTTTGCACCTAGTTCATACTTTTTCCCTTGAGCTCCAAAGGAGAGAGATGTTACCATACTAGAATCTTCTAAGAGAGCTAATGTTCTATAGACAGTTGCGATCCCTGTTTTGAGTTCTGGATATTTCTCTTGGATAAGATGATGAAGATCTTCGGGTGTAAGATGTTCATCTGAATTATAAAGAGTTTCAAGTATCACTTCTCTTTGGATGGTAAACTTGAGTTTAGTTCGTTTAAGTAACGATTTGAAGTCACTTAAGAGTTGTTCATATTCGACAGTTCTACTGTTAAAGTCAGTTGCAATCTCTGCCATTATTTTTGAACCTCTTTTATGTTTGACTGGATCTCATCGATCTGATCTTCTAAGTTGTCTTTAACTTGCTCTTTAACTTTCTCTTCAATCGTATCACTACCCGCTTCAATCTTGTCTTTTATTGTGTCATTGATATCTGCTGGATCGATTTTCATAATAAATGCTCCAGTTTCAACAAAAACAGGAAAGAGAATAGAATTGTGCATTATTGAGTCTATGGTTGAACGAACTGCTTTGATATTATAGGCTGCATGGGCAATCACAGCTGCAATAAGAAAAAACTTACTAGCACCAAAGATAAAACCTAGTATCTTGTCGTAGATACCAAGACCACTCATTGAAGTGAGTTTTTTAAACACAATACCCATCAACACCATAAAAATCCAAAAGATTGCTAATGTTGTTAAAAACCCCATAAAACTTACAGCAGAATCACTGCTAAAGTTAAAGATAGCATCATTTAAAAATGTTCCAACACTTTCTCCAAGACGAGAAGCGATGAAAATTCCCCCTATGATCCCTATAAGTCCAAAAAGCTCTTTAAAGAAACCGTTGATGATCCCTTTGAGTCCAAGCAGTAGAATGATTGTTCCTGCAACAATGTCAAAATAATTTAAGTCCATATTATACTTCCGATACCATTTGATTTTTTCCATTCGATTTTGCTTTATACAGAGCCTTGTCCGCTCGTGCTAAAAGTGTTTCTGGTGTATCTAATTTTTTATATTTTGTTGAGCCAACACTCATGGTGACGTCTATCTTATCACCTTTATAGATAAGGTTATTGTTGCGAATAAGCTCAATAAGTCTTTTTGTTATCTTTTTGCATTGTTCATCATCGATTCTATTGAGAATAATAACAAACTCCTCTCCACCATAACGAAATACTTTGTCACCATCACGTAAAGTTTTACGTAAAATATTTGCAAGAAAAATAAGCACTTTGTCTCCAGCAATATGACCATAAGTGTCATTGATCTTTTTAAAATCATCAATATCTAACATAAGAAGGTGAAGAGAGTATGGTATATCTGGACGTGCACAAATATCTTCAAGATAAGAAGTGAGAGCACCTCTATTTAAAATTTTTGTTAATGGATCAAGACTTGATTTTTCTTCTAAAGTTTTGATTTGATTCATCAATTGAGAAATAATGCTATTTGCTTTATTGACCTCTTCTGTCATATGTTCTTGAATTTTGTTGAATTTTTCTGCGATTAAAGGTAAGTCAATCTGTTCATTTTGACATTCTATAAATGTTTCTTCATGCATACTGACAAGTTTTTCTATATTATTGCTCGTTGTAGCATACGACTGAAGACTTTGGTGGGCTATCTCTTGATATGCATCATGAAATACAGATTCTGCAAAAGCTTTGATATTAGTCGTCTCAGCAGTATCAAGCTCTTTAAAGATTGTAGCAGACTCAACTAAAAAATTAGCTACCTGCTCTTTGGTTGCATTTTTTTCAATTGCAATATTTTTAAGAAGCTGCTTATGCATCTGATTTACAAGGGTGATGAGTTCATCTTTTTGCATGTATATCCAAGTGTAAAAAATTGTTGGTATTATACTTATAAAAGCATAAATAAAACTTTGTCTCATCTATATTTTAAGAATTTTTAGATAAAATCTCGAAAATTATATAATATAAGGTCTAGATATGAGTACTTGGAGCCCATCGAGTTGGAGAGAAAAACCGATTTTACAACAACCAACTTATCCAAATCAAGCTGAACTTCAAAAAGTTTTAGATGAACTGAAAAATTATCCACCTCTTGTGTTTGCAGGTGAAGCTCGTTCACTAAAAAGTCAACTTGCAAAAGTAGCAAATGGTGATGCATTTTTGCTTCAGGGTGGTGACTGTGCAGAGAGTTTCAGTGAATTTCATGCAGATAACATAAGAGACAGTTTTAAAGCTCTGATGCAGATGGCAGTTGTGATGACTTATGCAGGAGGTCTTCCAGTAGTAAAAGTTGGACGTATGGCAGGTCAATTTGCGAAGCCACGTTCAAGTGATACTGAAACACAAGGAGATATTACTCTTGATTCTTATCGTGGAGATATTATCAATGGAAGTGATTTTACATCAGAAGCTCGTGTGCCAGATCCAAGACGTATGGTCAGAGCTTACAATCAAGCTTCAGCAACTCAAAACTTACTTCGTGCATTTGCATCAGGTGGTTTAGCAGATCTACATCAAGTACATAAATGGACACTTGATTTTGCTCATCAAGGTGATGTTACAAAAAAATATGAACAACTTGCAGAAGAGATTGAAAAATCATTACAGTTCATGGAGGCTTGTGGTGTTACTTCTAAAACATACAGAACACTTCGTGAGACTGATTTTTACACATCTCATGAAGCACTTTTACTTCCGTATGAAGAAGCATTTACAAGACGTGATTCTATAACTGGTGATTGGTACGATACATCTGCTCATATGCTTTGGATAGGTGATAGAACTCGTCAACTTGATGGTGCTCATGTTGAGTTCTTAAAAGGTGTGAAAAACCCTATCGGTGTAAAAGCTGGACCAAGCATGGATCCTGAAGATCTTGTAAAACTTTGTCAAACACTTAACCCAGATAACGAAGCAGGTCGCTTAAATGTGATTGTACGTATGGGTGCAGGTAAAGTTGGAGATGGTCTTCCAGCTCTTATAAAAGCGGTTGAGAGAGAAGGTCTGAGTGTAGTATGGTCATGTGATCCAATGCACGGTAACACTATAAAATCATCAAACAACTACAAAACTCGTCCAGTTGATGCAGTACTTACAGAGATGAAAGAATTCTTCCAAATCCATAAAGCTGAAGGTACTCATGCTGGTGGTGTTCACTTGGAGATGACAGGTAAGAATGTTACTGAGTGTATCGGTGGTAGTTTTACTGTTACAGAAGAAGATCTATCTTCACGTTATCACACTCATTGTGATCCACGTCTTAATGCTGATCAATCTTTAGAATTAGCATTCCTCATCGCAGACTCTCTCAAAGAAGCTAGACAATAGAGAACTTTTCTCTGTTGTTTAACAAATACCAATAATTTACATTTTTGATTTTTTAATTAAATGAGGTGGTACCACCGGGCGGACTTGAACCGCCACGCCCGAAAGCAACGGATTTTGAATCCGTCGTGTCTACCATTTCACCACGGTGGCACATATTGTGAAGTGTTGGAATTATACTTAAAATTATTGATACAATACTTAAACTTTAAAGGAAAATGCTATTTTGTCGATATAATGTCATGGAACTTATATTGCTAGTGTTTTACTAGTAAGTTATTTTGGAGGTGTGTTATGCGTGTAACATCTAGTATGTATTACAAAAATATCTATGCAAATGAAAACTCTAAGTTGCAAACACAACTTTTTGATGTAAATAGACAAATAGCATCTGGTTTGAGGATAGAGTATGCAAGTGATGATGTAACAATCTTTACTGAAACAATGCGTTTGGATAATGAAATAACAACCTTAGAACAAATCAAACAAAGTACAGATAGTGGTCAAAAAGTTGCAGATCAATCTGATGTCGTGATGAATGAATTTAACACCTCTTTGACACGTTTTCGTACCCTTTTAGTTCAAGCTGCAAATGATACAAATGATGAAACATCACGTGATGCTATTGCAAAAGAGCTTCGAGGTATTGAAGAAAATCTCAAAAGTATAGCTAATACTTCTATAAACGGTAAGTATCTTTTTGCAGGTTCTGCAACAGATGTAAAACCCATAGATGACAACGGTATATATCATGGAAATGATGTTGCACTGAATGCGTTTGTAGGATCAGATAACACACAACAGTATAACATTACTGGAGCAGAACTCTTTTTGGGAGAGGAACCTTCTGTCCGAAGGGAAGTTGTTTCTAATGTCGTACATAAAAGTTTAGTTGATGATACACAACTTACTCCAGATAGCAAGATAAGTGATCTTATGGGAGATGAATTAACACCAAATAAAGCTGTTTTTTATCTTCGTGGTGCAAAAAGTGATGGAACATCGATCAATGAAAAAATTAGCTTAAATGATGATGATAATATCCAAGATCTTATGAATTGGATTGGTAACCAGTATGGAAGTGATCTTGTAAATGTTTCATTGAATGATTCGGGTGAAATTGTTGTTGAAGATAAAATTCCTGGATCAAGTAAACTCGATTTTCATTTAGTTGGAGCGATCGATTTTGATACAAACGATGAAGGGGAAGCTGATCAAGCAACTATAGATGGATTAGATAGTGGTACAACAACATATCCACCTTCACCAAATAACCTTTTTATACAAGAGTTTTCACGTTCTGGACTTAGCACACAATCAGGGATCGTTAATGAAGGCTTAGTGTATGATAGAACAAATTTCACAAAAGATGGACCAATCTTATCTTCAAATGTAGCGCAAATTGAAAAAGATGGTAATGCTTTTGCATCTTCATCTACAAAGCTTTCTGAAGTTTTTGATCTCTCACAAGGAAATGCTGGAACATTAGATGGAACAGATCTTCGTTTGGTGGGTACAGATATATCAGGAAATGCTTATGATATCACCATCAATCTTGATAGTGCTGGTTCAACTTTTAAAGATAACAACACAGGTGATGATTATACAATCTATAATGTAGCAGACCCAAGAGAAGCAGCAGATGCAGATGATGTAAGATATCAACAGCTTATGGATGTGATGAATATGGTAGTTACAGGCAGTTTACCTGCTGGTGGTTTTGCAGATGCTGATGAGTATGATGCAACAATAGCCAAAGCAAATCTCTCTGGTGAAACAACACTCTCTTATGATGGAAAACTGACTTTTAATGATCTTCATAATGGTATCACAAAAGCAGAGATCTCATTGTATGATGCTAACAGTGGTAGTTTTGATGATGGAAAAGCTTCTGTTGCAACATTTAATACCAACAATGCCTTAACAGTTGATGATCCAAAAACAGACTTTTTTAAAGATATAGATGAGATGATTCGTGCAGTTGAAAATTATCATAATGAACCAGATGCAGATATTCCAGGTGATCCAAGAAATATCGGGATTCAGAATGCACTTTCACGTATTGATGATTTACAAAATCATATTTATAAATCACACTCTACTGTTGGGGCTCAGTCCAATACTCTTACAAAATATTCTGAGAGAACAGAGGTGTTGAAAATTACAACAATGTCTTTACGTTCATCAGTTATCGATACAGATCTTGCCGAAGCATCTTTAACTCTTTCTCAGCTTAATACTAACTATGAAGCGATGCTCTCTACAGTTGGAAAAATTTCTAAACTTAGTTTAGTAAATTATTTATAGTTTTTCAACACTTTTCGCTATACTTCTTCTAATACTTTTTGAGGTTGTATAGCAGTGAAAGAAACTTTTTTTATTATATTTTTTTGTCTTTTTATCTATCTTAGTGGTGCTACAATAATTGGTGAGAGTTCTCTTATGGGAAGCTATGGAGCTATATTTGCTTCGTATAATCATTTTTATTTTGGATACATTTCGTATATTTACTTATTACTTCTTTTGATTCCTCTTTATCTTTTTTACAAAGATACACATTTTGATTTTCGTAAATCTCAGATCACAATCGCTTCATTTTTACTTTTTTGTTCTGCACTTATTTTTCAGGCTCTTTTAGTTTCAAATGAACTAAGAGGAAAGTTTGGAGCAGATTTTGTTGACTTTGTTGCACCGTATGTTGGACTTTTTGGAGTTTGGATCTTTTGGTTTATGATCACAATGGTTTCAATAGTGATCTTTTTAGATAAAACAACTTCGGAGATTTTTGAAGATATATCTATGTTTTTCTCTTCTAAGTTCCCTAAACGTCAAAAAACTCAGGAGTTTCAACCAGCAACATCAATAGTTACTCAAAGTAGTTATGTTGAAGAAACGTACGATAAAGAAGATGATAAGATCATACCTCTACAACAAGAGGTGCAACAAGAAGTATCTACTCAAGAGTCAACTCAGCCACAAGAGATTTGTAATCCACACTATGAAGTAGGTGATAAAACAGATGATGAGGAACTTGAACAGCCAGCATATCAAAGAAATATGCAACAAGAAGAAACAAAAAAAACTATCTTGGATATAGCTTCTGAAGTAAAAGAACAAAAAAATGCAGTGATAGTAGATGAACTTGAGGAAAATACAAAACTTTTAGAGAGCATCGAGAAAGGGAAAGTGGAAAAACCAAAAAACTTTAAACTTCCAAAAATAGACTTTTTACAAAAAGCTCCAAAAAGTTCAAAAGGGATCGATGAGAGTGAACTTGATGAAAAGATACACTACCTCATAGAGAAACTTGCACATTTCAAGATAGAGGGTGATGTTGTTCGTACCTATGCGGGACCTGTGGTTTCCACTTTTGAGTTTAAACCAGCTGCAAATGTTAAAGTAAGTAAGATCTTAAATCTTCAAGATGATCTTGCTATGGCACTCTCAGCAGAAACTATCCGTATTCAAGCTCCGATCCCTGGAAAAGATGTAGTGGGGATTGAGATACCAAATGAGAGTGTAGATACTATCTATCTTCGTGAGATTTTAGAAGATAAACTTTTTAGAGACTCCTCATCACCACTTACAATGGCTCTTGGAAAAGATATTGTAGGTAAACCTTTTATCACTGATCTTAAAAAACTTCCACACCTTCTTATTGCAGGAACAACAGGGAGTGGTAAGAGTGTTGGTATAAACGCAATGATACTTTCACTGTTATATAAAAACTCTCCAGATCAGCTGCGTTTACTTATGATAGATCCTAAAATGCTTGAGTTTTCAACTTACAATGACATTCCACATCTTCTTACTCCTGTAATCACAAAACCAAAACAAGCGATCGCTGCACTCAACAATATGGTAGCAGAGATGGAACGTCGTTATGAACTTATGGCAGATAGTCGTACAAAAAATATAGAAAACTATAATGAAAAAGTAAAAAAAGAGGGTGGGGAGCATTTTCCATATATTGTAGTTATTATTGATGAATTGGCTGATTTGATGATGACAAGTGGCAAAGATGTAGAGATCAGTATCGCTCGTCTTGCTCAAAAATCACGTGCATGTGGTATCCACCTCATAGTAGCAACGCAGCGTCCATCTGTCGATGTAGTTACAGGGCTTATTAAAGCAAATCTTCCAAGTCGTATCTCATACAGAGTAGGGCAGAAGATAGACTCTAAAATTATTTTAGATCAGATGGGTGCAGAATCACTTCTTGGTCGTGGAGATATGCTCTTTACTCCTCCAGGTGCAACGGGACTTGTAAGACTTCATGCACCATGGGCAACTGAAGATGAGATAGAGACTATTGTAGAGTTTATAAAGGCACAACGTGAGCCAAACTATGATAAAAGTTTTCTTGTTGAAGAGAGTTCCCAATCAGGTAGTTCTGGAGGTTCAGATGAGTCTTATGAAGAGCTTGATGAACTATTTGAAGAGGCAAAAAATGTTGTACTCAATGATAAAAAAACATCTATCTCCTACTTGCAACGAAAACTTCAAATCGGTTATAATCGCTCAGCTCGTGTGATTGAACAATTAGAACGAGAAGGAGTTCTTTCTGCTCCAAATGCAAAAGGGATTAGAGAGATACTCTAATGCCAAAAGCTGATCTTCTTTTTGAGCCCCACAGAAACTCTTTTAGTGTTCAGGTTCGTAACCTAGAGTCTTTATCTGTTGATGAGATCAAACAGCTTCAAGAGTTTGTTTCTAAACGCAAGGGGATTTTTGATTTTGGAAGTTACACATTTACTATCCAAAAACGTCTTAGTTTCCAAGAGTTTGAAAAAATCATAGCTTTGAGTTCAATAGATGCACGATGTAGTTTTAAAGAGGTTCATCAAAAAACACAACCTAGAGTTGCATTTGGACAGTATAAGGGGATGCTCTATAAAGATCTTGATGATGCTTATCTTAGGTGGTTGTATGGGAACTATAAAGGTTATCAAAGAGATGAAGTAGAAAAAGAGATAAAACGCAGGGGATTGGTATGAAAAAGATAAGATTTTTAATGTTTGTAATGGTTCTAATATCATCACTTTTTGCAAGTGAAGATCCAAAATGGCTTACTTGGACACAAGATAAAGATGCAAAGTATTTTTTAGGTGTGTCTACATGGTATATTGTAGATGATGCACTTGTTGAGAGTGCTTCACATCAAGATGCACTCAATAATGGCTATGCTCAAGTATCTAGTTATTTTGGTTTAAATATCAAAAGTGAGCTTGATGTGCAGAGCCATAGTTCACAAGGAAAAGTTTCAAGAGATATTAAAGAGAAGATTCATACAAAAACAAATCAGTTGATTTTTGATTTAAAGCCATATAAAACATATAAAAAGCTTAGTGAAAATGGAAAATATTTTCAGTTATATGTTTTACTGCGTTTAGATCATGCAACTGAGTTGAAGATTAAAGAGCAGATGAAAAAAGATCAACAGGAGTTTAAACTTTTAAAACAAAAGATTCTTAAAGCAATTGATGAGAAAGATCTCTATAAAGCAAGAACTTTACTGGAGTTAGCCAAAGGAAAAAGGGCTGCGTTTATTGATGATACACTACTGCAAATAGAAAAAAGGTTGCAATCTCTTGAAAAAGGGAGTTTACAAGCAGATATCTCCATCGAAAAAACAGTTTTTGCTCCAAATGAAGATATTTCATTTGAAGTAAACCTCAATAAAGATGGATATCTTTATGTTTTTTATGACAATACTTCAGAAGTTGAGATGCTTTTTCCAAATAAATATCAAAGACGAAATTTTTTAAAGAACAAAGAACCTGTTTATTTTCCAAATGATGATGTTGAAGTACATGCTGATGCAGATGCAAAAGAATTAAGACTGTATGTCATTGCATCAAAAAACAGACTCTCTTTTCAAAAGTATAAAGAGGATGTTTTTAATGGGATGTTGATTTTTAGCTCTTTAGATGTTGTGAAAAATGTTGCATTAGAGTGTTTGTCTCAAGCACATTGTACACAAAAAAACATAGTTTTAAAAGTACAAAGCAATAGAAAAAACGATAAAAAGATTATTATTAAATCATCTGAGAAAATCAAACAAAAAGTCAAAAAGTATTTGAAATCGCAAGGTATAGTAAGCAAAAAAAGCAATAAAGTTGTCTCTTTAGCAATACAAGAACATAGAGCTTACTCCTCTTTATTGCAAAGTTATATAGTGGAATATGATGTAACACTCAAATATTTTAAAAATGCTAAACTTATCAAAAAACAAAAGATCACATCAGTAGAGAATGAACTGTATGAAGATATTCTCACCCTTTTAGAAGAACTTTAATGAAAACTTATTTTGTTATTTTAAAGCTTTTTTATACATCATCACATTGGTTGTTAAAGCTTTCATTTTTCTTTTTACCCATTGCATTGTTTTTTGCAATGAGTTCTTTTTTGTTTATCGATAATCTTTTAAAGAGTTATGAACAATATCTTATAGGATCGTATATTGGTTCTCAAGGAAGAATCTCTATTGAAAGTAAAGATGAAAATTTTTTACAAAAGTTAGAAAGTTTTTCTACTGAGAAAAAACTTCTTTTTTCTCCAAGAAAAGAGATAAAAGCAAATGTTGTTTTTCAATCCCCATCAAAAACAATTGTAAAGTATGCAAAATTTATTATCTTAGATCAGAGATATCTTCAACAAAAGTTTCATAAACAAGGTGATAGTAACACCTTGTATATAAATCAAGTCTTTTTTAAAAGTTTTGGTGATTTGGATCTAAAAGATTTTACAATAATATATGTAGATAAACAACATCGTTGTGATATTTCACAATTAGTGAAGATAGATACAGGTTTTTTAGGGAATGATCCACTTGTTTTTATAACAAAAGATTTTGCTCAAAAACTTTTTACTCAAAAACAATCTCAAAAAATGGTTATAGAGTTTTTAGTAGAGGATAAAAAAAAGATATCTATGCTAAAACAGTATGCACAACAAAGTGCTGCAAAGCTTAAAGTACTTGAGTACAAAGTGCATGATATTCTGCAAGATACTAAAGTTACAAAAGATTTCTTTCAAACTGTTTCAATTATCGAAGTGGGTATTCTTGGTGTATTGGCATTAGTGTCTATAGGTATTGTTGTTGTAAGTATTTCTGTATCTATTGAGTTTAAACGCAACTCTTTAAAGATTTTACACCTTCTTGGTATGAGTGTAAAAGATTTGAGTTTTACTTTGAGTACTACTATTGTGAGTATCTTTCTTTTAACATTTTGTTTAAGTTTAGGAATGCTTTTTGTCTATCAAGATATTTTTTTAAGATACTCTGGTTTTTCAACAAGCTTTTTTCAGCCAGTTGCTCTTGAAAATATTTTTATGATGGCTTTTTTAGCAGTTATTATATTTTTATTTGTCAAAGGTATGACCAAGTACCTTTTTAAAGGTGAATCATGAAGTATCTTCTGTTATGTTTATCAATATTGCTTTTTGGGCAGATGTCACGTATTGAGATCATACCACCTCAGGTTGCTCAGATCCCATCACTAAAAGAAAAAAAACTTCAAGGGTTTATATACCCTTATAAAACAATCTCTATTAAACCTTTTTACATAGGAAAGTATGAAGTAACAAAACAAGAGTATAACTTATATCTTCAACAGAAGCAAAGAAAGCTCAAAGAGTTTGATGAGAGTGAATTAAACGAACCAGTGGTTAATATTACTTTTGATGAAGCACAAGATGTATGTAGTTTTTATAAAGGGCGTTTGCCAAGTGAAGAGGAGTGGATAGTTGCAAGTAGTCTTAAACTGGCAAAAACGAAATGTTATGAAAATCTACAAGAGGGAAGTTTTCATCCATATTCTATAACACCACAAGCGATCGAATGTATGAAAAATGAAGATGATGAATTGGAAGAGGATTTGGTAGGAACTGAACTTTTAGATGTTGTTGATAGTTATGAAAATATCAATGGAACATTTGGTATGTATGGCAATGTATGGGAATATGTCAATACACAAATCCAACATTTTTCCCATCAGTATGTTGTCATTAAAGGTGGAAGTTATGCTGATCCTAAAGTTTTATTTGATAACAGAGTGGAAAATTTTATACAAAAGAGTGTTAGACGAGTAAATATTGGATTTCGATGCACATGGGATAAAAAGGAGAGCAAAAAATGATACAAGCAGATAATCTTGTAAAAAAGTATGGTACAGAAGTTGTCTTTGAAAATATCTCATTTGAAGCTTTACAGGGAAGTTTTACAATTATTCAGGGGAAAAGTGGTAGTGGTAAAACAACTTTGCTTAATATTCTTGCAACAATTGATGAAGTTGATGGTATTTTAAAGATAGATGGTGTTTCAATAGAGAAGCTCAATGAACATCAAAGAGCAAAATTTCGTGCTAAAAATATAGGGTTTATCTTTCAATCTTATGCACTTATACCAGAATTTAGTATTATTGAAAACTGTACAATCCCCTTGATTATGGATGGTATGTCAAAACAAGATGCCATCATACAGGCAAAAAAGGTGATCACAAAGTTAATACCAGAAGCTGATGAACAGTTTTTTACAAAAAATCCAACACAATTAAGTGGTGGTCAGCAACAGCGTGTTTCTATTGCAAGAGCTTTGATCCATGATCCAAAGATAATTATCGCAGATGAACCAACTGCAAATCTTGATGAAGTTGCTTCTAAAGAGGTAAAACAATGGCTCAAGGAACTTTCAAAAGAGAAGTGTATTATTGTTGTGACACATGAAAAAGAGTACCAAAAATATGCTGATTTTCTTTATGAATTTGTTGATGATACAACAAAAAAAGCAAAATCAGTTTTAAAAGGTCCAGTATGTTTAAAAGATTTTTGATCGTTCATACACTTTTTAAAAACTCTTTTTTTCTTATGTTTTTTCTTTATTTTTTTACACTTGTTTTTTTTGCGACTGTATTATTGCTCAAAGATGCTTATAAAACATCCTTACAAAATGAATTTGCAACAAAACAACCACATATTAAAATACAATATATAAACAATCATATATCGTTGAACCCAAAAGAGATCCAAAAAGACAAAAAGAGCATCTCTAGTATATCTTCACAGATAAAAAGTGTCGCATCTTATGTTCAAGGCGAATCATTTGTTCACTCTCTTGGGTATAAGATTAGTGGTAATGCTCAATATAATGGTAATGTAAAGATTATTGGTTTAGATAGAGAAGTATTTGTATATGATTTTTTTAGTGCACAATTTATGAAACATCAACCTTTTGAGGTGGAGTATACTCCCATATCATTTGTGTATAAATGGAGAACACAAGAAAATATTGCCATTTTTAATGAAACACTTTTTCATTCATATTTTCCCATTATTGAATCGACAGAAAAGTTTGAATTTCGTAACGAGTATGGTACTTTTAGACTCAAACTCGCATCAGTATTTCATGATTATGATAAATCAGCTATCCTTTATACTACTATCCCTTTTGCAAATCAACTGCTTCACAATACTAAAGATACAATAGATGGATATTATGTCAATACATACCACCTCTATGAGATTGAAAATATTACAAGATTGTTAAAAGAGAAGTTACCTCATGATAGATTTTTAGTATCCTCATGGCTTGAAACAAGAGATAAACAGATGAAAATGTTTACCCTTTATGATACTTTATCGGTGATAATAGAGTGTGTGATAGTTTTTTTGAGTATTTTATTTATTTTATTACTTCTTTATAATGCAATCATAAAAAAGAGTTATCAGTTATCTGTTTTGCATACCTTAGGATTTATATTAAAAAAAGAGATTTTCTTATATTGTAGTTTTTTATTGTTTGTTACAACAATAATAGTAGCAATAAGTATCGTTGTATTTGGTCAAACTATTGTGTCGCTGTTTGCTCTGCCATTTACAAACATAATGTTATTTGAGAGTTTGATTGCTATCTTTTTTCTTGGTATTGTGTTTTTGATTGTAAGTTTTATTATGATATCTAATGCTTATAAAATCAAAGCAAAAAGTGTTTTTTAAAAAATATTAGGAAAAAATAAGATAAAACATATATGAATTTCGGCAAAATATGTAATTGATGTGATGGAGGATAGAAAAGATGATAAAAAAGGTATTGGTAAGTTTAGCCTTATCAACATTGTTATACAGTGATTACTATAGTGTAGTAGTGAGTGATTTACAAAATGACCAAAAATTACTGTTTGAAGATGGTGTTGTAGTTGAGAAACATAATGGAAGTATCTCTCTGCTAGCGAAGCAAGATATCGCATCTTTTGAGGATACAAAAGAGTCACAGCAGTATAATGATGTAGAAATAGAGGGGAAAATATATCCAGTATATAATCTTGCATATCTTGTGGAACATAAAGTAAAAGATAAAGAGTTTGTTCTTCTTGGTCGTGGGGGAAAATATCTCATGGAAGTTGAACATGATACAAAATCTCTTAACATAATGGGTAATTCTTTAAAAGCAGATGAGTATGAATACAAGATTGAAAAAGCTTTTGATAAAGATGGCAATGAGATAGAGATCGATGAAGATGAGTTGTTGACAAAGTTTGTTGATCCAGATGGAAATCTTGTTGCTCTTGAGATTTTAGATAGTGGGCGAAAAGATCTTTTAAAAGTAACAGATAATTCATTGGAACAATTTTTAGATGAAAAAGCAAAACGTAGTATAAAAGTAGAAAAGTTTGATTTTTCAGATCAGAAGCTTTATATCTCGTATGTTACAAAAAAAGATGGAGCTCTTCAGCATCTTAATGTTACTTATGGTATGAGAAAAGGGTATGTAAAAGCTATCATGGAATCACCACTTTCACTTTTTGATCCTCAAAACAAATCATCAGCTATCGAAGAGAATATTGGTTTTTTAAAAGAGTATAAAAATGATCTTTATGAAGTGAAAAAAGTACAAACTATCGATAAAACTATTGATGTAAGTTGGACTAACTCTCCAAAGAAAAATTTTGTTGTTGTAAACTATACAACAGATGGTCAAAAAGATAAAAGTATTCTCTCAAAAGCAATATTCCAACAGTTTTATGGGATTGAAGGTGTTTTTTACCTTGTAAGTTGGATGGCACAAAATGGTATAGAGTCTAAAGTGTTTACTTTTATCAATGGATCAGTACCATTTGATGTAACAATGAAAAAGATTGCTCAAGATCAGTATGTAATGCAAAAAAATTCAAAAACAATTTACAAATTTAGTGTAAATGAGAAGTTTTTTATTACAAAAGTGGATTATCCATCTTACAATCTTTCCATAGATTTGGAAACTATTCAAAATGATACAACCATCAAAAATATCCAGTTTTTAGATGATTATCAACAACAACACAACATCAGACTCATAAAAGGAGATATTTGATGAGTTTCAAATACATACTTACACTGGGCATTGCATTTATTTTGAGTGGTTGTCTCTCTTCTACTGCACCATCAAACAAAGCGATATCAGCAGATTCTTTACGTGATAAATCTGATATGCAACTTTTAGAACTCGAAGATACTTTTGAAGAAGAAGAGGTAGATGAAAACAACAAAGAACTTTACTTTTTAGATACAAAAGGTGAGATTTTATATGTATCAGCCAGTGGTAATATTGGTATTGAATATAAAGTAAAACAGTTACTAAATACTGTTTTTCAAAAAACAAAAATGCCAAGAAAACCTAGAGGTAAGAAGGTTCAAGTTTCTTTAGAGGTGAGTAAAAAACTTAAAAATAAAAATGAGATTTTGACACTCTCTCAGAACTATATTTTAAAAAAGAAAAAACTTGCTTTGGCAAACACAGACAAAGAGAGTTTACATGCTTTAAAGAAGGTTTTAAAAAGGGAGAAAGATACTTTATATAAAAAAAGATATAAGATAAAATCACGTCAAGCTTCTGATATAATTTTGTATATTAGTGGAGATTCTAAAAAACTTCATGCTAAAATCATCGCAAAAAATGGTACTATTCTTGGGTATGCAAGTGTGAGTATGCAAACAAAAAAACAACAAGGACAGTGGGTAGAGGTGAGTGTTCCAAGAAATGATGGAGCAGCACAGCTTTTTGATGTGATGTTGAAGCCAGTATCTCAAAAAGAATACTATGGAAGTGGAGCAGATAAGCCTGTAACAAACATCTCTTTTGTAATGGCAAATAATTTTTGTAAAGAAAGAATGCATGCACAACTTTTACACCCGTATGTGTTTGAGTATGCAAGAAGATCATTAGCAATACATAAATCAACTTCAGGTGCAAATATCGAGATAATGGCACCGTATGATGAGGAGGATCACGAAGAGTATTATCAAGATGGTGATGATCTTGAAGCACCAGATGGTACAATCGCTACATTTGATTGGAATTCGGAGAGATACTTTGCTACATCAAATCTTTTCAAATCACCAAATAGTACTTTTAGATGTATGAGGGATAAATAGTGAAGTTTTTTCTTGTAATATTTATATTGATAACACAGTTATTTGCGGTTGAAAATGTCTCTTTGTTGAGAACATTGATGCAGTTTCAAGGAGATGAGTACAATATTTTACTCGCTCCAAAGATGATCGTACTCAATGGTAAGAAAAAAAAGACAAGAAAAGCGATCAATAAGGGCTATAGAAGAGCTATCGCTGAGCTAAAACGCCAAATCGATCTAAGAGATATGCAATGTAATCTTAAAATCTTTACAAAAAAAGGTTCAACTTTTGACCAGTATAGAACACAAGATATTCAAGCTTATGCTTTACTCAAAAATATGCTTGCACAACAGGTAAGCATAAGAGAACAGCTAGAAGATGAATTTGCCAAGTTTACCCTTAAACAAAATATAGCACAAAAAAAGATCTCTGCAGATGATATTGATATCGATGATGATGCATTTGATATCTCTAATGATGAAGTGGAGATACAAGATAAGACACATAATGTTATCAAAATAAGTCCTGTAGAAGCTTTTATACCT
>Ga0256837_1001281_pt1 | contig 17684 bp, 20 predicted proteins | sample 4562384metaG_FD_185976 | JGI IMG/M metagenome (GOLD analysis project Ga0256837, IMG submission 185976) | Hydrothermal vent microbial communities from Guaymas Basin, Mexico - 4561-384 | ecosystem: Environmental > Aquatic > Marine > Hydrothermal vents | place: Mexico: Guaymas Basin | collected...
CATCATATATTTGTAAGAGAGATAAACATAATTTCTCCGACATTAAACTTTAGTTGTTTGCATTTTCTGTAGTCTGGTAGCTCTCTAAATTTATCTAATAATTGTGTCATTTTTACTCTCATCTCATTTTTTATGAAACTTAAGCAATATCTGTTCTTCGCTTAGTCCTGATTTACAGTGTGGTGAAACAAGGGAAGTAAACCCCTTGACTATATTATTGTAACATAGGTGCAAAATTGCACTAATGTGAAGATAAGCTTATCCATAAAATTTCCCTTATGTAGTTTAGGAGGGCAAAAAAAGTCGAAAGGTAATTAACCCTCTTCACTCTCATTAGCCATTTTCTCAACCTCATAAACAAACTTATCCACAAGTTCAGCCTCATCAAGATTAGCGATAACTTCGCCTTTTACCATGATGAGACCTTTCCCTTTCCCATAAGCTATGGCAACATCAGCATGAGCTGCTTCACCGATGGCATTTACTACACAACCCATCACTGAGACATTGAGTGGTTTTTTAATGTGGGCTGTTCTTTTTTCTATCTCTGCTACAGCTGTAACTAGGTCTGCTTCTATTCGTCCACATGTAGGGCATGAGATGATGTTGAGACCATCTGGCATCGCACCACTATCTTTGAGGATTGCACGGGCTACATTTATCTCTTCTTCTAACTCTCCCGTGATACTGATTCGCATAGTATCACCTATACCATCGAGTAGTAATGCACCTAAGCCAATAGAACTTTTTACAGTTGCATGAAAAAGTGTTCCGGCTTCTGTAACACCAAGATGAAACGGGTAGTTGTTTTTTACTCGTAACATTCTGTAGGCATCTACTGTTCTCTGCACATCACTTGCTTTAAGGCTAATTTTTATATCTTCAAAACCTAAGTCCTCAAGAAATTTTATGTTGTACTCAGCAGAAGCGACCATACCCTCATGTGTCTGTCCATACTTGTTTTCGAACTCTTTTTCTAAACTACCAGCATTGACACCAATGCGAATGGGAAGATTGCGCTCTTGACAAGCTTTAACTATCTCTTTTATACGAGATTTATCCCCAATATTTCCAGGGTTAAAGCGTATGCAGTCTACAGACTCAGCTGCAATAAGTGCTAGTTTATAGTTATAGTGGATATCTGCGACAAGAGGAAGAGAGATATTCTCTTTTATAGATTTAAGAGCTAATGCATCCTGCATATCAGGAACAGCTACACGAACAATGTCACACCCAGCAAAGTGTAAACGGTTTATTTGCTCCACTGTGGCTGCAACATCATGTGTATTTGAGTAAGTCATCGATTGTGTAGAGATTGGGGCATCACCACCAACGGCCACATTACCGACATATATTTTTTTAGTAGGGTATCTTTTTATCATAAGAGATTCTAGCAACTTTTATATGAAAAAGTGCTTATCTCTTTTTTTAAAATTTAAAATCAAGATTTGTGTAGATATAACGACCAGGCTCATTCATAAGCATAACATCCGTTGAACCACCTGCTGTAATGAGTATAAGATCTGCATATGTATTACTTTGTGCATATGCTTGATTGAACATATTGTTTACTCCAACAGTCAAGTCAAACTTTTTGTTCACAGCATGTTTTACTTTTGCATCAAGTGTTGCCCATCCTGCGAGTTCTTGCTCTCCATTATCACTATCTATAACATCCCATCTATCACTTGCACGAGCTTTAAGTGTTGCTATAGAGTTGTTTGCATACTCATAGTTCAAAGCAATACTTCCACGAAGAGGTGCAATATCTGCTAGATCTGTGTCTGTTTGGTTTTGCATCGCTTGATCTTTTTGCCCTTTTTTATAAGAGGCATCCATATCAAGTGTCATATCATCATTTATGTAGTAAGAAGCAGTAAGTTCGGTTCCATAGATAGTTGCATCAATATTTTCAAAGGCATTATATGAAACGGCTTTTCCCATCATAATAGTAGTATTTGTTTTATTTAAGTAGATGTAATTACTAAGCATAGAGTAAAATGCTTTGACTTTGAACTTAAAGTCATCACTCTCTAGTTCATATCCTAAATCTACTTCTTGGTTGGTTGTTTGATCTAAGTCAGGTGTTCCAACAAGATTACCCCTAGAACCTAAAAAGTATAACTCTCTAGCATCAGGTACACGAGAAGCTTCTCCTAGACCAAAAAAGAGTTTGTTGTCTTTATTAAAGTTGTAAGTTGTTAAAATATTTGCACTAAATGCTGTGTAATCATTTGATTGGTATGTATCGTTTGTTATTGAAGTATCATCATAACGCATTCCTACACTCACATTAAATTTCCCAAATTTTTTGTCAACTTTTGCAAAAATTGCACTATTATCTGTAACAGCATTATCTATACTTTTCCTTCCGGCATCATCTGGGAGGTATTGGGGATTTGAATTCATCTCATAGTGACCATCCCATGTTCTTCTACTTGTATCTAAACCAAGAACTGTTTTAAAAGTATCAACATCAAGAGTAGTTTTGAGTTTAAGTCCATCCATATCTGTAGTTAACCAGTTAGTCATCACTGGATTATCTCCAAATGAGGAGATCCTATAATCAGTTCCCATTGGGTGATCAACATCTGAGTGATAAGCTTGTATATTTACATTTTTAACAAGATCACTAATTGCATCTATATTATACTCAGTACTGTAGATATTTGAGTCATCATATAGGGCATCCATTTTTGAGTTACCATAAAGTACATTATCACTTCTATTTGCTGTAACACTTAAACGAAGTTCTTGATTTTCAGCTGTAGTGATAAATGCTTTTACCATGGCACTCTTTTTTGTATAGGCTTTCATATCTTTGTATTCAGGTTGTAGTGCAGTACCTGCTGCATCTGGATTTGCTGTAACATAGTTGTCAATCTGCTCAGAGATAGTAGCACCATTGCCATCTTTATACTGGTCACTTGACTCTGTTGAAATTGTTGCTGCAACTCGTACTCTATCATTACCAGCACTTGCACTTGCTCCAAATTTTTTGTAGTTAAATGAACCAACTCCTACATTAATAGAAGATTTGAACTCTTTTGAGGGTTGTTTCGTCTTTATCTTTACACCCCCACTCAGTGTACCAAATGACTCTACATCGTAAGGTCCCTCAATAACTTCTATAACATCAATCTGATTCGCAACAATATGCGAAACTGGAGGATCCATTCTATTTGGACAAGCTCCATAAATTTTTGTGCCATCTACTTCTACAGTAATATTGTCACGTTTTTGTCCACGGATAAAAACATCATTAGCTATACCGCTACGACGACTTATATCTATGCTTGGGACATTTTTACTCAGAGCATCTGCAACATCTGCTGAGGTCTGTGCAGTCTGTGCGACATCTTCGATAAGTGTTGATTCTACTCCTATAGTTTCAAGTTGTATTTCACTTGCATTGAGTGCCACTACAGCCATAATTGATAAAGGGAGAATTCTTTTCATATTGTAAACCTCATATTTTGATTAGGAAATAATATTAAAAGAGTGTTACAAAAGTGTTAAATATTAGTAGAGTTTTGCTAAAATTAGGGAATGAGTAAAATAGAGAAGATAAAACGTACCATTTTAATATCCATAGGCTTTGCTTTAGCAACATACCTTATTATGAGTGGCAGTGCCATGCTAGACGAAGAGAGTGTCAATTTAGAGAAAGAAGCTATACATGTCAAGCATACAGCTCAGTAAATCAAACTTTTTTTATAATCTTGATGCAATTGTTGCCAAAACTGGGTCTATTTCAAAAGTTGCACTTGTCTTAAAAGATAATGCTTATGGTCATGGGCTTTTAGAGATGGCAAGCCTCGCAGCTGAGTATGGCATTACAAAAGCTATAGTTCGTTCAAATATAGAAGCGAAGAGAGTAGAAGATTTTTTTGAGTATATCCTTGTACTGTCAGATATTCCAAAGAGAGTAAGTAAAAAAATTCGTTATACCATTAATGACTTTAATACTATTAGTCAATTTCCAAAAGGGACACGAGTAGAGTTAAAAGTAAACACCTCTATGAATAGAAATGGTGTAGATATACAAGATATAAATAAAACCATAGATGCTATTAATCTTCAGGGCTTAAAGCTGGAAGCAATTTTTACACATCATAGCTGTGCTGATGAGTTGAATGGAAACTATGAGATACAAAAGAAAAATTTTGAGCAGATAAAAAAGAGTGCACCTAAGGGACTCTGTTTTCACTCTTGTAACTCAGCTGCACTTTTTAGAGAAGAGCTCTTTAGTGAAGATATGGCAAGAGTAGGTATTGCCGCTTATGGATGCTTAGAACTTCCAGAGACATTTAATGCTCCAAAGTTACAACCTGTTCTCTCTCTTTATGCAAAAAAAATCTCCCAAAGAGAGTTAGAAATTGGGGAGAGTGTAGGGTATGGTGCTACTTTTATAGCAAAGAGTAAACTTACTGTAAGTAATTATGATTTTGGATATGGAGATGGTTTTCTGCGAGCTTGCTCTAACCACTATGTTACACCTCATAACATAAAAATAGCAGGAAGAATCTCTATGGATAACAGCTCTTTTTTGAGTGCTCAAGAGAAACTTCTTATTTTTGATGATGCAAGTGTAGTTTCAAAATTTGCAAAAACTATAAGCTATGAGATTCTTACTTCTTTAAAGTCTTATATAAAAAGAGAAATAGTTTAGGAGTTTATCTTAATAATAGCATTTGAGAAGAGGACTCCATCTATACCAAGAAGTGCAAACTCTTGAATCTCTTGTTCTTCTTCTATATTTACAAGAATTTTAGCATCAAAGAGGTAGGACTCTGCAATGTTTTGAGCACTTTTAGCAAGCTCTTTAGAGAGGATAATAAAACGAGCTCCTAAAGCAGAAGCATAAATAAGCTCAGTGATACTCTCTACACTTAAAGCAAATGATACATCATTTTCTGTGAGATGTTTAATAATATCAAGATTCTCCTCTTTAAAGTTTAAAAAAAGTGTAGAAGAGGGGGGTGTATTTTTTACGGCATCTATGTCTGTTATATGATAAAACTTCTCACTCTCTACAAACCTATGCCCAAAAAGTAACATTTAAGAAGCCTTCTCTAAGCACTCTTGTGAGCAGTAGTACTTTGAACCACTTAAAATAGAATCACTGAGTTGTGTATATACACCGCACTCTGCACATTCAACCATATCACTTGCTTGAGGTTCATCTTTTTTGGCAGTGTTTTTCACACTCCCTTGAGGTTTTTTCTTTATAAACATAAAGTAAACTACTCCAATAACAGCAGCAATAAGTAAAATTTTCATAATCATAATGATGTTCCTAAAAGTAAATAGTGTCTATTTTTTCTCTCTATAATTTTGTGTTGCATATCTTTTACTCCATCTTCAACTTCATCAAAAACTTTTTCACCTTTATAAAAAAGATATTTTGTATCTGCATCACGAAAATTTTTGCTAAGCTGTAGTAACATTTTTGTCTCTGTTACTGCACGTGAGGTGATCATATCAAAAATCTTTGGCTCCATATCTTCTACTCTTTTTTTTATAACAGTGACATTAGTAAGTCCTAAGTCTGCTTTTATAAACTGCAAAAAACTAGCACGTTTCATAAGAGGTTCCACAAGCGTTACCTCTGTTTTTGGGAGACCAAGTGCTAAAATCATACCAGGAAATCCAGCACCAGTTCCTATATCCATTAGTGAGTTTAGCTCTGGTAAAAAACTAAGAGGAAAGATTGCATCGTAGATAAAAGCATCAACGGTCTCCTTATCTCTTGCCCCTGTAAGGTTATGGATTTTATTCCATTTGTGAAGGTGCTCTTTATACTTTTGAATATTATAAAAAAAGTTCTCAGGTAGTTTTATGTTATCTGCGGTAAGTGTGGCTTTTAAATCCAAATAAAATCCTTAAATTTATGAAAATTTAAGTTTATTATATAGTTTTTTTAATTAAACTTATATGTTAATTTAAAATTTTTTACTAAATAAGGTAGCAGAGATGAAAAAAAATGAGATGATAGAAGCATTAGAAAATGCTAAAAGTCTCCATATGAAGCAGATGAACAAGATAGAGTCAGAGCTTGCTGGTAAAAAGGTCAAAGACCCAACTGCTCTTAGTAAAATGGAGTGTGAGTGCGGTATTTGGTTTTATGAAAATGAAGCGATGATGATAAAGTATTTAGGATTACAACTGTTTGAGCGTTTAGATAGAAATCATGAAGAGTGGCATAATGACTATACAAATATTTATAATGTTTTTTTTAAAGAAGAGAGAAAAAAGGGAATACTCTCTAAAATCATTGGTTCAAGTGCATTAGATAAGATGAAAGTTGATAAAGCAAAATATTACTACTCTGCATTGCAACGTGATACAGAAGAGTTGCTGAATGCTTCTGATTCAGCGCTGCGAAAAGTGACTGCTATGAGTGATGCTAAGTTTACTTAGCCTTTAGAAGTACTTCTATCTCTTCTGCTGGGATAGGTCTGGAGAAAAAATAACCTTGAATAAGGTCGCAATCATTCTCTATTAGAAATTCTTGTTGTTCTTTTGTTTCAACACCCTCTGCAATCAGGGTTAAGTTAAGACTTTTTCCTAAGGCGATAATTGCTTGAGTTATTGCCATGTCATCTTCATCCTCAGGGATATCTCGTATAAAAGATTGATCAATTTTGAGTTTATCAAGTGGCAGTTTTTTAAGATAAGAGAGCGATGAATACCCTGTTCCAAAGTCATCAATGGCAATTTCAATACCCATATTATGAATCTGTTTGAGTTTTTTTATGGAGAGTTCAGCATTTTTCATAACTTGCCCCTCTGTAACTTCTAGTTCTAGCCACCTTGGAAGAAAACTAAGTTCACTCATAGTAGTAATAAGTTCTGGAAGATACTCCTTTTTTTCAAGTTGTTTCATAGCAAGGTTGAGTGATAAAACACCAGGGATAAGGTTCGCATCATACCATTTTCTAAACTGCGACATTGCTTTTCTCATTACAATGTTATCTATATCAATAATAAGTCCATTCTCTTCAGCAATAGGAATGAATTTTCCCGGAGGGATGAGCCCAAGTGTTGGATGATTCCATCTAACAAGTGCCTCCATGCCAACTAATTTTTTATTTTTTGTTGTAAATTGCGGTTGATAGTGTACAACAAACTGGTCCTCTTTTATAGCTATTTTAAGGTTAGACTCCATCACTACTCGCTCAAATGCAGAGCTTGTCATTTCACTAGAGTAAAATTGAAAGTTATTTCTTCCCTCATCTTTTGCCTTATACATGGCAACATCAGCAAACTTGATGAGATTTTCACCTTTAGAACTATCGTCAGGAAAAATACTAATTCCTATGCTGGAAGTGACATACAGATTCTGTTTATTTATTTTTATAGTCTCTTTCATTATATTTACAACTCTTTGTGCTACATGTGAAGCGGCTTGAATATTATTTATATTTCGTAAAATAATGGTAAATTCATCACCCCCTAAACGGGCTAAAGTATCCTCTTCTCTGAGGACAGACTGCAAACGTGAAGCTGCTTCTATAAGTACCTTATCTCCAACATCATGACCGAGTGAGTCATTTATTTTTTTAAACTGATCTAAGTCTATAAAAAGAAGTGCAAACTGTTCATCATTCCGTTTAGAGTAGGCTATGGCTTGAGAGAGTCTATCTTTAAAAAGAGTTCTATTTGGTAAATCAGTAAGTGCATCATGATGTGCTTGATATTTTAACTGTTCTGTCTGCTCTTCGAGAAGAGATTTAACTCTTTTTTGATCTGTAATATCTTGAATATATCCAATATAACCATCCACTTCCCCGTTTTCGTTTCGAGAGACACTTAAAGAGATATCACAGATAATGCGTGTTCTATCTTTCTTAAACATAAAGGCTTCTAAGTCAAGTTTTCCTTTTTCCTTAAGAAGTGAAAAAATTTCTTCGAGACTATACTTGTTTTTATTATCAAATGTTTCTAATATGTTTTTTCCAAGCATCTCATTTGCTTCATAACCAAAGAGAATTCTACTCCCGTTATTCCAGTTATTTATATCTCCATTTATATCTGTAGAGATAATTGAGTCGTGAATATAGTCAAGTATTTTGGCCTGTTTTTTATACTGGAGTTCAAGTGCAACAGTCTGTGTTATATCCGTGTCAAAAATTACAAAAGCTTGTGTATCTTGATACGTGAGTATATGAAGAAAAGATTGAACATGATAGAGAGAGTTATCTTTGCGTTTATGAATCGTTCTGTTAAGAATTTTTTTTACTGTAAGTAGCTCTTGTATATGGTTTTTTATATGTTCTTCTGTTAAGTAAGGGTTAACGTCTCGAACATTCATTGTCAGTAACTCTTCTTTTGTATAACCAAGAGCATCACAAGCTCCTTTGTTTACATAAAGATAGTTTAGCGTTTCAATGGAGAGAACATAGACTTCATTTGCTGAGTGCTCAATGAGTTCAGAGAGCTCTTTTATGTGCTCTTGTCCTCTCATCTGTTCGGTGATATCTTGAGTACTTCCTATTAACTTAATAGGATTCTTCTCTTCATCATAAATGACTTGAGCATTTATAACTATATGTAAAATACGACCACTTGAATGTTTGACTTTACAAAAAAACTCTGAAGACTTTCCTGTTTGCATCGCTTCTTGTAGCCTTCTTTGTGCCACTTCTTTATACTCAGGGAGTAAAAGAGAGAAAAATGTATCTAACTCTACTTCAGTATTTTCAGGTATTCCATAAATTTCAAAACTTCTAGAAGACCAGATAGACTTCTTTGTTATTAAGTCAATTTCCCAGCTTCCCAGTTTTGAAACTCTCTCTAGTTGTTTAAGATTATTCTCTCTGGCTTTAAGCTTTTTAAGTGCTATCTCTATAGTATCGTTTTCTACATCAATTGGCATATTTTATTACTCCTACAGGAAGTGTCCCATTTTATCACGCTTTGTTGCTAAATAGCCACTGTTAAACTCGTTTGTTTGCATAATAATAGGAATACGTTCTATAATTTCAATACCTTCTATAGAATTAATTTTATCAGGGTTATTTGTGAGTAGTTTAATTTTTTTAATTTTGAAGTAGTCTAAAATAAATGTAACGACTTCATAGGTACGTTCATCAGCGGCAAAGCCGAGTTGATGGTTTGCTTCAATAGTATTGAGTCCTTTGTCTTGAAGGGCATACGCATTTATTTTATTTAAAAGACCAATGTTTCTTCCCTCTTGTCTCAGGTATATAACCATACCTGCTTTTTTATTTATAAGTTCTAGGGCATACTCGAGTTGATCACGGCAGTCACATTTTAAACTTCCAATGGCATCACCAGTGAGACACTCCGAGTGAACTCGTACAATTGGCTCATTGCTAAGCTCTTTAGCATAAATTACTAAATGCTCTTTTTCGCCTTGTTTAAAAGCTTTTACATTAAACTGGCCAAATCTCGATGGTAAGTTTGCTACGTCAGATATTTCTATGTTCATTAATTTAATCTTTAAAAGGGTAAAATATTTTTTTAGAAATAATTATAGCAAAAAAAAGGTTTAAGAATGTTTCAAAGATTTCGCCGTACACGTTTAAATAGACATCTTCGCTCACTTGTTCGTGAAACAGAGGTTAGAGTAGATGATTTTATCTATCCATTATTTATAAGAAGTGGAGAGGGGATTAAGAGAGAAGTGGCTTCTATGCCAGGTGTTTATCAGATGAGTATTGATGTTGTACTCAAAGAGTGTGAGGAGCTAAAAAGTTTAGGTATTTATTCTATTATTCTTTTTGGAATTCCTGATACAAAAGATTCTATAGGAAGTGACTCTTTATGTGATCATGGAATTATTGCCTCAAGTATTCGTGCTATAAAAGCAGCACATCCTGATATGTTTGTTGTGACTGACTTATGTTTTTGTGAGTATACTGATCATGGACACTGTGGGATTATAGATGAAGAACATGAAACTGTAAATAATGATGCAACATTAGAAATTTCAGGTGAGCAAGCACTTATTCATGCACGAGCAGGAGCCGATATGATAGCTCCTAGTGGTATGATGGATGGTATCATCGAAACTTTGAGAACTACTTTAGATGCCAATGGTTTTGAAAATCTTCCTATTATGGCTTACTCTACAAAATTTGCTTCTGGTTACTATGGACCATTTAGAGATGTAGCTGAGTCTACTCCTAGTTTTGGTGATCGTGCGAGTTATCAGATGGATCCTGCAAATCGCCGTGAAGCTATAGCCGAGTCAGTAAGTGATGAGATGCAAGGGGCGGATATACTAATGGTAAAACCAGCTTTAGCTTACTTAGACTTAGTACGTGAAATAAAAGATGCAACTTCTCTTCCTATGGCTGTATATAATGTAAGTGGTGAGTATGCGATGATAAAACATGCAGGATTAGCAAATTTAATAGACTATGATAGAGTTGTTATGGAGACTATGGTTGCGTTTAAACGTGCTGGTGCGAACATAATTATCTCATATCATGCTAAAGAAGTGGCAAAAATGCTTCAAGACAGTTAAATTAAAGAAAATTATAAGTAGAATATATATTAGATAATAAACATTAGGATAGAAAATTGAGACATTTTTTAACACTTAAAGATTTTACAAAAGAAGAGATTTTAGAGATTATAGAGATAGGTTTAGAAATTAAAAAGAACCTTCGTAGTGGCATTTACAAAAAAGAGCTTGAGATGCAGACACTTGGGATGATTTTTGAGAAGAGTTCTACTCGAACACGTGTAAGTTTTGAGACAGGTATGTTTCAACTTGGTGGTCATGCACTTTTTCTCTCAAACCGTGATATTCATCTTGGTCGTGGTGAACCTGTGAAAGATACAGCTCGTGTAATATCTTCTATGTGTGATATGGTAATGATACGTACCTTTGAGCATAGCATGATAGAAGAGTTTGCTGCAAACTCTTCTGTCCCTGTTGTAAATGGTCTAACTGACTCTTTTCACCCTGTACAACTCTTAGCAGACTATATGACGATGATAGAGCATGGTGTAGAGAAAGGTGCAGTAGTCGCTTACATCGGTGATGGAAACAATATGACACACTCATGGATGATGCTTGCTGCAAAGCTTGGCTTTGAACTTCGTATTGCAACGCCAAAGGGGTATGAAGTAGATGCAAGTATTTTAGAAGAAGCGCTGAGTGTTGCTAAAGAGAGTGGGGCAAAAATATCTATGATGAATGATCCAAAAGAGGCTGTGCATGGTGCGACTATTGTTACCACTGATACATGGACTTCTATGGGTCAAGAGGATGAAAAAGAGCAAAGAGTAGAAGATTTTAAAGGCTTTATGGTAGATAGTCTAATGATGTGTTTAGCGCAAAAAGATGCAAAATTTTTACACTGTCTTCCAGCTTATCGTGGCTATGAAGTTTCTGAAGAAATTATGGACTCTCATGCAAAAATAATCTTTGATGAAGCAGAAAATAGACTGCATGCTCAAAAAGGTCTAATGGTTTGGCTTGATAAACAGAGAGGATAATAGATGAAGTGTTTACTACTTGTTTTGTTAATGATCTCTTCACTTTACTCTAGTGCAAAAGTTGTAAAAGTTGATGAGAGATTTCAAGACTCACAAAGCTGCAAGGCATGTCACTTACGGATTGTGAGTGAGTGGGAAGAGTCTTGGCATGCTCGGAGTCATTACCAAAATGATGAGTACTTTAGAAAATCACTTGATTATGTAGCAAGAAAAACACGAAAGAGTGTCAACAGTGTAAAAGTGAAGTGTGCAACATGTCATAATCCCCGTATTTCAGTTACAAGTACCGATGAAGATTATGAAATTGCAGCTGTAATGGGACTAGATAAAGATTCTGAGGTCGATAAAGCTGTGAATGATACAGCTATTAGTGAAGGGATTAACTGTGTTGTTTGTCACAATATAGATAAAATTCATGATGAGTATGATGCAAGTAAGCGTGGTATAAATAGAGTAGAGTGGACGGCATCAGGGACTATGACAGGACCATATAAAGATGCAAAATCACCATACCATAAGACGGTATATCATAACTTTATGGATAAAAATCCAAATAAATTATGTTTTGTTTGTCATGCAAATGATAAAAGTGTCAAAGGTTTAGTTTTTACAAATATGCAAAATGAGTATAAAAAAGGTTCAAAAAACTGTGTAGATTGTCATATGGGACAAAAACAGCGAGATGTTGCTGCAACCTATAAGATGTATAATGGAAAGGCAAAAATTCGAGATGTAAGAAATCATGGTTTTATGGGTGGACATGTGAGTTTAATGTGGGTGAATGCACTTAATCTCAAACTTTCTCAAGAGGGTAATAGTCTCTTTATTACTATTCACAATCCACAACCACATAATATTCCAAGTGGTTTTGGATCAAGGGAGATAGAGGTCTCTGTAGTTTATAAAGATGGTATGAAAATTATGAAAGAGCAGAGACTCTCTTTAACAAGCCACTATACAAGAAGAAAAAATAAAGTAACTATTGCACATTTAGCGAAAAAAGAGTCAAAAGATGTCTCTATTCCTGCCAAAGGAAAAAAAGTATTAAAAATTTCTACATTAGCTGGTGCAACTTCAGTTGAGGTAGAGCTAAACTATATTTTAGTAAATAAAGAGGTGAGATCACTTTTAAAACTTAAAGATGATAACTGGGCGAAAAAGAATTATATTACGAAAAAGAGACTTATTTTAAAATAGTCTCTTTTCTTAGTATCTTATTCCTGTAGCTACTCTTATCTTTTCCATCATTGGTGAAGCTATATCTCTTGCTTTTTGAGCTCCTGCATTTAGAATGTCTCTCACTTCATCTTGATTATTTATATAGTGTTCACGTTTTTCTCTAAATGGTTTAAAGTGCTCCCACATTACATCTGCAAGATAGAGTTTAAAGTGACCATGACCCTCTCCCCCTTTTGTGTATCTATTTTGAAGATCAATAAGTTCACCGTTATCTAAAAAGAGTTTTGCCATGTTGTAAACATTACAGTTTTCATACTCTTTTGGCTCTTCAAGTGCTACTTGTTGCGTAACAATTTTTTTAATGGTTTTAAGCTGTTTTTTCTCTTCACCAAAGATATTTATACAGTTGCCATAACTCTTAGACATTTTTTGTCCATCGGTTCCGGGAACAGTTTGTACTTCCTCTTGAACTTGAAACTCTGGAATAGTTAAAATATCTCCATACTTATTGTTAAACTTAGTCGCAATGTCACGAGCAATTTCAACATGTTGAATCTGATCTTTTCCAACGGGAATGATATCAGGAGAGTAGAGAAGAATATCTGCTGCCATTAAAACAGGGTAAGAGAAAAGTGAGTGGTTTGCACTGATGCCTTTTGCTGTTTTGTCCTTGTAGCTATGGGCACGTTCTAATAGTCCCATAGGTGTAAATGCAGAGAGTATCCAGTAGAGTTCAAGCACCTCTTTTACATCAGACTGAACCCAAAAAGTTGATTTTTGGGGGTCTATGCCGAGACTTAAAAAGTCTGTTGCTGTTTGGAGTGTAAGATTTGCCAGTTTCTCTCCACCATTTCCACTACTCATAGCGTGATAGTTTGCTATAAATGCAAATGTATCACCTTTTTCTTGTGCATCGACCATCTGTTTTATAGAACCAAAATAGTTTCCAATATGTAAATCACCTGATGGCTGAATACCTGTTAATACTCTCATCTGCTTTCCTAATATAAAATTTATAAATTTTGAGCCGTATTATACCAATCTCAGCTTTATTTTGTTATTATGTACAGATATAAAAAGAGCTTTAAAGCTCTTCTATTAAAAGGATTTATTATGAACTTACAAATTCGTTCAAAAGATATTACATTAACTGATGCTACTAAAGCACATATTGAGGGTGCTGTTGAAGCATTTAGAAAATACTCATTAGATATTACAAGTATTAACTGTATTGTTGCTGCTGAGAAAAAAGGTGTTATGGTAGAGTTTGATATTAAAATTGCTCATGCTCAGCCTGTTATCATTACTCAAAAAGATGATGTTTTAGATGCTGCTATTGATTTAGCTATTGACAAAGGTTCAAAAGCACTACGTCGCCTACATGATAAAGTAGTGGATCATAAAAATGGATCTGTAAAAGATCTTGAAACTTTAGACGCTTAATAAAACTCACTTTTATAAATATGTCCTTTTTTGGACATATTTTCACCCCATAACACTTTTTATCTTAAGGATTTTTTTTGAAATTTCTTCTACTTCTTTTTATATCGCTAACTATTTTGGTACAGGCAGATGATAATAAGTACTCTTTACGAACTGGGTATGGACTCGCTAGTGAAAGTGACTTAAGTGAAATCCTAACAGGTGATTTTGGAAAACATCCTCGAGATTTAAGTGTTTACTTTTTAGATGCTGGATATCTTTTGGAAAAAGATTTTTATGATCTACCTATAGATGTCTATGCAAAAGGTGGCTTAGCTTACTTTAACGAGGATGAATTTAGTGATACAATGGAAGCAACTATTTACATAAAGTTTTATTGGAATATGGATTTTCTTGATAATAGAGTACGTTTTGGATTTGCAGAAGGGCTCTCTTATACTTTAAATACTTTAGAAACAGAGTATTTTGAAGCTAAAATGGATAGAGAGCCAACTTCTCAGTTTTTAAACTACTTAGATATCAGTCTTGATTTTGACTTAGGAAAATTAGTTCGCTATAAACCACTTTATGAGACCTATGTAGGGTATGCTATTAAACATCGTTCGGGTGTTTTTGGGCTTTTTAACGGTGTTCATGGTGGTTCTAACTATAATACTTTTTATTTAGAAAAAAACTTTTAAGGATTTTTAATTATGTATGAATGGGTACTCTGGTTTCATGTTATTTCGTTTATCTCTTGGTTTGCAGTGCTTTTTTATCTTCCTCGTTTGTATGTTTATCACTCTGAAAACATAGAGAACAAGGGTTTTGTAGAAGTTGTAAAAATTCAAGAGTATAAACTCTTTAAGTATATAGGTGTTCCCTCTATGTGGACAACTGTTCTGAGTGGTTCGTATCTTGCTTATGAGATAGGTTTTGCTGGAAACTCTTGGTTACATGTGAAGCTTCTTTTTGTAGCATTTTTAATTATCTACTTCTACTCTTTAGAAAAACTACGAAAAGAGTTTGCAGAAGATAGATGTGAGAGAAGTGGAAAGTTTTTTAGAATGTACAACGAAGTACCAACACTTTTAATGCTAGTTATTGTTGCTATGGTAGTATTAAAACCTTTTTAGTTAGCTTTTAAGTTTCATTTTTCTTTTAGCGAAGTACGATCCAGTAAGAAATGAAAATATAAGAGTGAGAAAAGCTAAGGTGATGTTGTAAGGAATATAACTTACTGACCTTTTATATAACTTTACTATTTCATCTGACTCTTGCATACTCTTTTTCAGTTTTATAGTTGTCTGTGATGGTATAAACTTTTGTAGAGTTTTATTACAATCATAGTAATCTATTTTTACACCGTAGTCTATATAAGCATTCCAAGCATCAGCACTAGTTTTTTGAGCTGTTAGTGTTCCTCTATACGAGGGCTCACTCTTAAATATACCTAGCATTTTTTCAGATATAAAACTAAAAGTGAGCAGTTTAAAGATGATTAGAGCGAGTAAAGATACACCAAATTGAAGTTGATACTCTTTAAGTTTATTTGTAGGCTTGAGTAAAAGAGAGTACTTCGCTTGTGCAATCACAAAAAAAAGTAAAACTAGACTACTGTAGAGTTTTATATAGCCGAGATAAAAGTCATAGTTGTAAGCTTTTTTATACTCAGTGACATAACTATCTAGCCACTCTGTGTTGATGAGTAGTAGAGATGTTATGAAGATGAGAAAAACGATGGCCATAAAAAAAGATAAAATGTATTTCAAGTAATAGCTCCTATAAGGGAGAGTATACTTGAAAGTAGTATAAAATAAACTTATATTATTATTTTTTTATTTTAAAAGTTAATGCCCACTCTTAAAACGAAAGTTAAGAGCTACAAGAAGAGGGCGAAGTTTCTCTTTTAGTTCCCCTTGAAACTCCATAAAACCATCTTTATATGCACCACCACATCCAAGCTTTTTCTTTAAAGTTTTCAGCACTGCATTTGCATCCTCTTTGGAGAGAAAGAACTCACCAACAAGAGTTACAGTTTTTCCTCGGCGTTTCTCTTTTGAGAAGTGTAGGAAGTGTTTGCTTGGCTCTTGTCTTTCATCTGATATTTTTGTTTTTCGTGGTGTTTGAACCTGTGCCCATGAGTCATCTATGTCTGCACCGATGAAGAGATCGAGTTTTTTTCCTCTACTCATGCTCTTTGCCATTAGAGTACTTTTTGAGCTAAGAGACTCATCTGTGGGAGATTGTAGTCTTTATTTTTGAGTGCAGTCACTATATCACCTATTTTGTAAGTGTTGTGATTATAAACAACTACTAAAACTTCATCTTGTGCTTGTAAAAAAGTTGTTTCACCATACTGAGTATAACGAGTTGCACCGATACTAATGAGTACATCTGTAGGATAATTAGAAGCTTGGATATATTCACTCAAAGGCTCTAGTGGTCCGAAGTTAACTTGAGTATTTGTTTGGTTTTTTATCCACTCTGTGAGTTTCGAGTAGAAGTAGCTATAACCGTTTAGCTCTACATCTTCACCATAAGCAGTTATATCCCCATCGCGTTTAAGAAAGCTACAGATACTAAAACTATCCATAACACCACCCTCAGCAAACTTATCTATAGGAAAGAGTGTTGCAGATACACCTTTAGAGTTAGCACCCCAGTTCTTCTTGTCACTAATCTTCTCTGCTCCTGCAACACGAATAGAACAGTCATTGTATGCTCCAAAATGTGTTGGAGTAATAGAGTTCACTTTTCCATCTTTGTAGTCAAATTTGCAAACAAGTCCCACTTCTGGTTCTGCTTGAACATTTACATCTTCATTTGGAAGTTTTATAGTGTCATGAGAGAGTGGAAAAGTAGTTAAAATCTCTTTGGGAGTTCTTGTAGTCTCTTGTGCCAAGGGAGTGTAAGAGGGAAGGTAAAAAGGAAACATCCCTTTAGGTGCAGCCTCATCAGCTGTGATGATGTCCTTAAAATCTTCCGCTTCACCCGCTTGATCGAGGTGAAGTGCGAAATTTCCAGCTATACCTAAACCTAAAAAGTTTTTATATTTAGGCATGGGTGTTATATGTTTCCAGCAGCACGTTGTTCTGCGAACTCTTCATAAGAACCTTTGAAATCAATGATGCTTCCATCATGTTGAATCTCAATGATACGTGAAGCAAATGCATCAAGTAACTCTCTATCGTGCGATACACAGATAACATTTCCTTTAAACTCTAAAAGACCCTCTCCAAGTGCAACAATAGCCTCAAGGTCAAGGTGATTTGATGGCTCATCGAGTACTAAAAAGTTTCCACCCTCTAGCATCATTTTAGAAAGCATCATACGGTGTTTTTCACCACCTGAAATACTTTTAACACCTTTTTCTTGCTGTTCACCATTAAAGAGCATACGACCAAGACAGTTTCTTATCTCAGCAATTTCACGTTTAGGATCATAAGCACGTAACCAGTCGTAAAGAGTTCCGTCACCTTCGATGATATCTGCCGTATCTTGTGGGAAGTAAGAGTTTTCAATAGTCGCACCCCATGTAATCTCACCACTGTTTGGTTTCATCTCTTCCATCATAATTTTACAAAGAGTTGATTTTCCAACAC
>Ga0256837_1001283_pt1 | contig 17663 bp, 17 predicted proteins | sample 4562384metaG_FD_185976 | JGI IMG/M metagenome (GOLD analysis project Ga0256837, IMG submission 185976) | Hydrothermal vent microbial communities from Guaymas Basin, Mexico - 4561-384 | ecosystem: Environmental > Aquatic > Marine > Hydrothermal vents | place: Mexico: Guaymas Basin | collected...
TTTTATAGGCTTGGTCTGCTTTTAAAATCATATTTGAATGAACAAATTTAGAAATTTTTTGTTTAGGTTTTATCTCTTTTTTCTCTTGCTTTTCTTTTAAAAGGTTTGTTTGCATATGCCATTTGGTAGATTTGATAATGAGGGCATCTTTAAATCCAAGTTTTTGAAACTCTCTAAGCATCGGTTTGAGCTCTTTTTGTGAGTCTGTACTTTTATAGCGTGCTGCTATGTAGCATCCAACTTTATAAAGATGTGTATCTTTTTTGTAAACCTCTGGCAGTTGTTGGATTGTTTTTTTTGCTTTTGAAACTGTTTGTGTACTTATAAGCTGAATGGTGTATCTAGGAATTTTTTTATCACTTACAGAGGGACAGCTTTGTGCAACTTTGGTATTTGTACCTTCACCAAAAGTAAGAGCATCACTATAACACGCAACTGCAAGTAAAAGGATTGTAACGGGTAATCTTATTTTCATTATTCAATTACCTTGAGTCTAATAAGGATGACAAGTTCTCTTTTTTCATCTTTTGTTTCGATATTTTTAAAAAGTGCTCCTAGCCCTGGTATATCACCAAGCCATGGTATCTTATGCTCTTTTTTTGTAGTTGTATTATTGATAAGTCCACCAATAAGAACAAGATCATTATCTTTTGCATAGATGACAGTACCTGCTTCTTTGATATTGAGGATAGGGGCTGTAGCAACAATTTTCCCCTCTTCATCATGGTAGCTGACAACATCTTCGATACTTGAAGTGATAGGGATCACATTAAGCATAATACGACCATCTTCCATGATGGTAGGTGTAACCCCCATAGTTAAACCATGCAAGACATCACGTCTATTGTATGTAACTTCAGTATTACTCGCTGAACCACCTGTTCCCTGGTTTGTTTGAATCTCTTTTTCCCAAAACGGAACAAGTTTTCCAGAAGATATGATGGCAGATTGACCACTTAAAACTTTTATGCGAGGATTTGATAGAGTATCAACATTACCAGCGGTATCAAGTGCATTGATGATGGCTGTAAAGTTATCGGTTGTATATGTAATAGTTCCTGCAACTGATCCTGTCAGCGCCAATCCCTGTTGAAGGAAAAGTTTGTCACCTACTTTGGCTACACTATCGGCGATGTGTTCCCAACTTACACCCAAAGCGTGTGAATCGTTTAAAATAACTTCTAGAATCTTTGCTTCTATGAGCACTTGACGATTAACCTGTTTTTTTATTTTGCTAAGAAATTTTTCTATTGCCTGAACATTTTTATATTTATCTCGAACATTAAGAACACCACTGAACTGATTGAGTGTGTAATATCCATCTTTACTCAGTAGTGTTTGGATATTTTTTTCTATTTGTGTATAAAAACTATTAATCTCAGTGGGATTGTCAAATTTTAATGAAAAATCACCTTTAATTCCTGAGCTAGAACCACCTCCAGAAGAACTGCCTCCAGAGGAACTTCCACCGCTAGAAGAGCCGCCACCTTGTGAAGCAGAGTTTAAAACATCTCCACCAAGATCTGTTTTAAATGATGAAGTTGTATGTGTGTAAGGGATAAGAAAACTTTTTGTCATAAAATATTTTACATGTAAAATGTTACCATTGAGTTCATAATAGCATCCAGAGATATTCATTAAAATTTTTAAGACCTCTTGTACACTTGCATCATTGACAGAGATAGTTATAGGCATATCAGCAGGGACATCATTGTCAATGATGAGGTTAAGTCCTGAGATTTTTGATACGGTATGTAAGAGTGTAGCAAACTGTACATTTTGAGCTGAGAGTGTTACAGTGTCTTCCCCAAAAACAGAAACATCTTCATAAACAGGTGGTAAAAGTAGTGGTGGCACTTGAGAAGGTTTGTTTCTCTTTGCATTTTTAAAAGCTTGTATCTCCTCAGCAGCAGTTGTTTGTTTTTTGGTTTTTCTATCTGATTGCTTTTGAGTTGGTTGCTTTGATGCAGTGTAAGATGTTGTTGAGCAACCACTTATAAATAATAGTGCTACTAACCCTAATGAAACAAGTAAATCCATTTTTTACCTTTTTTATAACCTAATAATACACTGTCATGTCTTATCTGAAGAATTTGAACTCCATTAAAATGAGATAACTCTTTGACAATATGTCCATTTATTATAGCTACTTTATCCTTACTAAATACTGCTTGAAGTTTAAAATCATTGAAATTAATCTCTTTTTTTACTTTTTGTAGTTTCGAAGATGAATAGTATTGCTGTGATGTTTTTTTAAGTTCTTGGGGTACTTTTTGGTATAAGACTTTGTTAACCACCCAGTTGGCATTCTCTTTTCTGGCAATAACTGCATTTTGAATCTCTTGATAGAGCTTGTCTTTGGATTCAATTTGCAAATAGATAACAGCTTTTTTGTCTAGTGTTTTATTGGTGTATTCTTGATAGTTTGGGAAAAGATATTGTACATTTTTTACTATATCTATATTAAAAAAATAGATAATTCCTGCAAGTACAAATGGAAATAGTAAAGTTGCTATTTGTTTAGTGGTGAGATGCATTTATATCTCCATAAAAAGGTTGTACAATTTGTAATTCCCCTAAAACTTTTTCATCTTTAACACGAAAGTTGTTAAATTGTAAAAATCCTCTTTTATATTTTAGGGTCATTAGTTTTGTAAGAGCCTCTTTTTCATCCCTTAAGAGTTCAAACTTTACATCGAGATTATGTGTGTTTTTATCTTCATAAATATATTTTTGAACCTGAAAATGAAACTCTGGCGCATACTGGTCAAAAAATGCCACTATTGGCTCATCTGAACGGTTCGCATCACTTGGAGTTTTTGCAAGGGATGGTTTGACAACTTTATCAAGCCATATGTTAATCTTGGAAATTTTTTGGAGTCTTTTGATCTCTTGAAGATGTTGTTGGTTGATAGCTTGTACTTTTTGTTCTTCAGTCTCAAACCAAGATACAAGTGCAATCATTAAAACACTCATAATAAATCCAAAACTAATAGCAATTAATCTGATGGTCATCGTCGTCTTCTCCTTCTGGGAGTCACTTTTTTCGTTACAATATTATTTGAAATATCAACAGCAAATTCAAGATTACTATAGTTGGTTTTTTCTTCAAGTTTGAATGTTTTTTTGCTGTTTATTGTTTGAAATATATTGAAAAACTTTTGTTTAAATTCGTAAAGTTCTCCTAATGTCTGAAAGTTTTTTCGAAATTGTATATGAAATTTTGCTTTTTGCATATTATCATTACTAAACTCATATTTAAGTGGTCTAAGCATCTCAATGAGAGGTCTGAGTTGTAGTAAAAAGTCTGTTGGATGATGCCGTAAAAATTTTTCAGATATTTGAAGATGTTTGTAACTTTTTTCCAGCTCAGCCATTGGATAGGTGTCGGTTGTTTTAATCATTCTTAAAAGTCTGTTTTTTATAGTGTCATATCTATCTAATGCTTGGGTATAACTATCATATCTTTCATAGGCGAAATAGCTACTTATCACGAATGCACATCCAGAAAGTACAAGGAGTAGTTTGATGGCAAGATCATACTCTTTTAATGAATAAACCTGTTGTGGTAAAAATCTGTCCTTAGAGTGTACAAGAAATGCTCCAAGCGCTATAATATAGTGCTGTGGTTCTTCATTTTCCAAACCTTTAACAAAGGTGTTTGGATACATTACAGCAATATTGAGATTTGTTGAAAAGAGCAGGTGTTCGGCTGCTTTATCATCAAGAGATAATGAACCTGCTATGACAAGTGTTGAGAATTCAGTAGAGCGAAACTGTTGCTTCACATACGCTATGGTTTGGTTAATCTCTTCGACCATATTGAGGTATTGAGATGTTTGTTCATTTGTGAGTGTTGTACTGCTTCTCTCAAAGAGAAGATTTCCCTTTTCATCAATGGCAAGGACAGTGACAACATTACCGTATGTGTAAGCAGAAAAATACCCATATCCTTTGACATTGTCAAAACACTTGCGTGTTAGATTTAAAAGTGCAAATTTTTCGATAGTTGCACTTTGAATCTCTTTCCATTCAGGGATAAGTTCTAGTTTTTTAAGATAGTTTTTTTGATCAATTGCATCCACTTTATAAGTGATGGTGGATTCTTCTTTGTCTTCAGAGAGCTTCTTGAAATTAAGAAGTATGTTTTTTGATGGTAATGAATCTTTAAAACGTTTTAAAATATAACTTTTTAAAACATTAGAACTTTTGATAACTGAAGGAACAGTGATAACATCATCAAGAGATTCTTCTATATCTAGAACAATATAGAAATTATATTTATTTTGTAAAAATTTTGGTAATTCTGTTAAATCAAGAGTCTGCTCATCCAATATATGAAAAATAGATTTTTTCTTTTCAATATAAAGAACATTTGCAAAATCACCATGGATACTGATAGAGTAAAATTTTTTCATGCTAACCTGAATTTTAAACTTTGTGTAATGATTATAACATATTCTTTTTGATTCAACTCAAATGTGTTTTAAAAATGGTAAAATTCGCTTTATAATAAAGAAACAGGTGAAAATATATGGATTATGATGTAATCGTAGTAGGTGGAGGACACGCAGGTGTTGAAGCATCTTTGGCAGCAGCACGTATGGGGCATAAAACACTCTTGGTCTCTATGCTTGCTGAGAATGTTGGCGCAACCTCGTGTAACCCTGCCATTGGTGGACTTGCTAAAGGGCATTTGGTACGTGAAATAGATGCTCTTGGTGGTGAGATGGGTCTCATTACTGATGAGGCTGGAATACAGTTTCGTGTTTTGAATCAAACCAAAGGTCCTGCTGTTCGAGGAAGTCGTGCGCAGATAGATATGGATAAATATCGTGTTATAGCACGCAATACAATCCTTACAACTCCCAATTTAGATCTTGCACAAGATACTGTGGAATCTTTGATTATTGAAGAAAATGAGGTCAAAGGTGTAAAAACCGCCCTTTTAAATGAGTACTATGCACCAAAAGTGATTATAACGAGTGGAACATTTTTAAATGGTATTATTCACATCGGTGAAGTTCAGCAGGTTGGTGGTCGTTTTGGTGAACAAACAAGTGTAGGGCTTTCTGCATCATTAAAAGAGGATGCAAGATTAAATATGGCACGATTAAAAACAGGAACATGTGCGAGAATAGATAGCTCCACCATCGATTTTTCTGTTATGGAGGAGCAAGGTGGTGATGAACTGCCAAACCCTTTTTCCTTTAGAACTGACAGAGAAAAGTTCCGTAAGAGCAAAAAGCAGCTTCCGTGTTACATCGCTTATACAAATGAGAAGACCCACAATATTATAGAATCAAATTTTTATCGTGCACCACTCTTTACTGGGCAAATTGCTGGTAAAAGTCCACGATACTGTCCATCTATCGAAGATAAAATTGATAAGTTTCCTGATAAAGACAGACATCACCTTTTCATCGAACCCCAAACGATGGACAATACCGAGTGTTATATCAATGGTCTCTCAACTTCATTGCCACCTGAAGTACAACGAGATATGATACGCTCTGTCAAAGGATTGGAAAATGCAAAAATAGTTCGCTATGGTTATGCTATAGAATACGATTTTGTAGATCCTCGTGAATTGAAACACTCTCTTGAAACCAAGAAAATAAAAGGGCTTTATCTCGCTGGACAGATAAATGGAACAACAGGGTATGAAGAGGCAGCGGCTCAAGGGTTGATGGCAGGTATCAACGCTTCATTGTCTCTGCAAAACAAAGAGCCTCTTATTTTACGTCGTGATGAGGCTTATATCGGTGTTTTAATCGATGATTTGGTAACAAAAGGGACAAATGAACCATACCGTATGTTTACATCTCGTGCAGAATATAGACTCCTTTTACGTGAAGAGAGTGCTGATACACGTCTTGCACATTATGGTCATGAACTAGGGCTTGTCTCTGATGAGTTTTATGCCAAAGTAAAAGTAAAAGATGAGCAGATAAAATATGGTGCACAACTTTTAGAAGATATAAAATTTACCCCAAACAAAGAGTTCAATGCACTTTTGGAATCGATGGATGAAGCACCGCTTAAAGATGTCTCTACAGCACAGCAACTTGTAGCTCGTAAAAGTTTTGATGTCGCAAAGATGCTTACAATTGTTCCTGAACTTGAAAAGTTTGATGACTATATCAAAGAGGAGATTTTAGTTGAGGGGAAATATGCTCGCTATATTGATAAACAAAGTGAAGAGATAGAGCGTATGAAGAAGTATCTTAAGGTGAAAATCCCTGAAGATTTTGACTTTACAAGTGTCAGTGGACTCTCCAAAGAGGTACAAGAAAAGCTTGCAGCTTTTAACCCACCAACACTTCAAGCAGCTATGAACATCTCAGGTATTACACCTGCTGCTATTGAGATACTACATATTTACATCAGAATGGCTGCAAAAAATAAAAAAATTTGTAATAAAGCATAGGTAGCAAATAATGAAGACTTTTTATTATGTTCATACAGGACACAGGATAGGACTTGACAGGTTTCGAAGGGCAGTAGCGATTTTAAATCAGCTTCAGCAGTATGATATCACACTTCTTACATCTGATTACAGAATCGCTCAGATTGCCCGTGATTTTGGTATAGAAAAAAGTGTTGGGATTGATGTAGTACGTAATATTCCAAACATATCACACAATGGTGATAAAATCATATTTGATTCCTCTGAAGCAAACCCTATTATGCTTGATGATATGAGAGCATATTTTTCAAAATTTATCCGTGTTAGTGATAATAAGGATGATACAAAAAAAGCAAATGAGTTTTTGATCTCACCCTATTTGGAGGGGGAAGGTATCTTTCATGGAACTATTGTCGCTGATAAATATTTTGCGATGAACACGCAAGCAAAAGATATACATATAAGTTACTTTTTCGGTGATGATGATTATGAAAAAGATTTAGAGAAACATTTTGATTTTATAGAGGAATTAGATCCATATCTTCAGCTGGGATTTTATTATTTTCTTGATTATGAAGCAATGCTTCAAAAAAAGTTTTCAAATTATTTTGAATTTGAAGAGTATGATGAGATGATACAAAGAACAAATATTTTGATTACTGCTTCACCTCAAACTGTTTTAGACTCCCTTGCAAGTGGTGGAAAACCGATATATTTTCAAAGAGAAGATTATACAGATGAGTTTAGTGAAATTTTTAAAAAATTAAACATTCCAGTTGTTTACAATTATGATAAAAATCACTTATATGAGATTATTAGAACAATTGATAACCGAAAATATGAAGAAATTGGTCAAAATGGTTACAAAATTGTAAAATTTATAAAAGAAAGCTTAAATTTATAAACAATTAAAACTTATTTGGTATATAATAAGGCTTTAAAATTCACAAAAAGTGAGCAAACATGAAAAACAGTAGCCGTAGAGGTTTTATGGGTAAAGCATTTGGTGCCGTAGCAGGCGTTGGTGCAGTAGCTTCTTTGTACGCGATGAAGAGATCTTGGGATCCTTTACCGAGTGTAAAAGCAGCTGGATTCACTACTCTTGATATGAGCGGATATAAAGAGAACGAATTGGTGACTGAAAAATGGAGAGGGAAGCCTATCTTCGTTTTAAAGCAAACTGCTGATATGGTAGAAAAGGCAAAGAAAAATCCAAAAGAGTTGGAAAGACTTATCAAAATTGGTGATGCATACTATTTAGTATGTCTTGGTCTTTGTACGCACTTAGGATGTATCCCAGGATATAATCCAGATGAACAATCTTTCCTTTGTGCATGTCATGGTGGTCTGTATGACTTTACTGGTGAAGTGACAAAAGCTCCACCACCACGTGGTTTGGATATCCCTCCATTTAAAATTGACGGGAACAAACTGGTTTTAGGTGAAGAAGGACCTGAGTATAAAAAGATGCTAGAAGCTGGCACAACACTCAGAGCATAAACGAGGAAAGGAAAATAAATGGCACATTTTACAAAAGCAACAAGCCTGCATGATTGGTTAAACCAACGTTTAGGTATTGATACTGTTCGCCGTGTTATGGCAACAGAGTACTGGATTCCAAAAAATATCAACTTTTTATGGGCAATGGGGATGGTTCTTGCTATCACTTTTGGTCTTTTGTTGATTTCTGGAATCTTCTTATTGATGTATTATCAACCAAATGTTGAACTTGCATTTGACAGTGTTAACTACACAATTATGCAAGAGGTAGGTTATGGATGGTTATGGAGACATATTCACGGTGTGGCTGCATCTGTAGTATTCTTAATTATCTACATCCATATGTTTACAGGTATTTACTATGGTTCATACAAGAAGGGTCGTGAGATGATCTGGATCTCTGGTATGCTTCTTTTTGTTGCATTCTCGGCTGAGGCTTTCTCAGGTTATATGCTCCCGTGGGGTCAAATGTCTTACTGGGCTGGTATGGTTATTACTAACCTATTTGCTGGTGGTTCATTACATGCTGATGGTTTAGTTGAGTGGATTCGTGGGGATTATGTTCCTGCTCAAGCATTCCTTAACCGTTTCTTTATGTTACACGTACTTCTTATTCCATTGGCTATCTTGGGTCTTATTGGTTTACACTTTGGCGCACTTCGTATTCCACACGTAAACAACCAAGATGGTGAAGAGATCGATTTTGAAGCAGAAGCTGCAAAATATAAATCAGGAGATAAAGCTGGTTCTAAAGTTATCGCTTTCGTGAATGACTTTATGTCTAAAGATATGATGGTTGTTGGTATCTACTTGGTATTTTTCTTCTATCTTGTATTTTATCATTATGATTTTGCAATGGATCCTGTAAACTTTGACCCAGCTGATGGTCTTAAGACTCCAGCACACATCTATCCTGAGTGGTACTTCTTATGGTCTTATGAAATTTTACGTCCATTCTCTACTGATGTTGGTCTGATTGCATTTGCATTTGCACAAGTTATTTTCTTTGCATTGCCGTTCTTAGACAAAAGTCCAAATGCAGTTCCTGCATCTCGTCGTGGTCTGTTTAAATATTGGTTTTGGGCATTGCTTATAGATATGATTGTACTTACTGCGATGGGTAAACTACCACCAGAAGGTATCTTTAGTACTATCGGTTTGGTAGCAGCACTTACTTTTATTGGTTTATGGATTATTCTTCCGTTTATCACTAAAATGGAAAAAAAGGCATAGGGAGAAATGATGAAAAAAAATAAAGAACCATTAATATTAGCTATTGTAGTTTTCTTTACATTAGTTACATACTATCTTGTAGAGCCTTTTGCGCACTCTCAAATGCATAAGCATATAGAGAGTGAAGGTTTTACTTACAAAGATTTACCAGAGCTGACAAAGCAGGGTGATGTTGCTCGTGGTAAAGATCTAGTTATGGGTGCTGGTGCTTGTACTGGTTGTCACGGTATTGAAGTAGCTGGTATACCAGCTCCAATGGATCCAGTAACTGCTGCACAGTCTTATGGTGTTAATCCACCAGATTTATCAGATGCTGGTTCAGTATTTGATCCTAAATTCTTAGCAGAACTTATTAAAAACCCAGCACATGCTTTAATGGTAGAACATAAGTTTGATGTTAACAAAGGTCAAATGCACCCTATGACTCAGTTTTATGGCGCAGGTGGAGATTTAGACCAAGAAGTTGCTGATATGGTTGCATATTTTCAATCAATTGCTAAAAAAGGTGAAGAGTTGACTCCAGCTATAGCTTTTGAAGTAGCTTGTGGTAGATGTCACGCAACACGTTACAATAAATGGACTCAAATTGGTTATAAACCAACATTTAAGAAAAAACAAGATGAGTTGGCATTTGATACAAAAGTTCTTGATTATCAAGATGCACTTACAAAATATATGGGTACATTACCACCAGATTTAAGTATGTACATCCGTTCTCGTGGAGAGCACTATATTTCAACTTTTGTTGAAAATCCACAGAACTATCTTAAAGGTACTGCAATGCCACGTGTTGGTGTAAGTGCAGAATCTGCTGAGAAAGTGATTGAACACCTTGAAAATGTAGGTGATCCGGTACGTCATGATAGAGCTGAAGTTGGTAGAAATGTTATGATTTATATCATTATTTTCGCTATCTTTGCTCTTCTTTGGAAAAAAGAGGTTTGGAAAGATTTACACTAAATCTTTTTAACTCTTTTTAGAACACCTTTATGGTGTTCTAATCCCTTCTTTATCCTTTCCTTGCTATAATCCTTTTATGAGATTTAGAGACTTAAAAAAACAAAAAAAACAACAACAATCACAAAAGAAACTTCCAGTTGTCAAGTATGTAAGCTATCCTGATAAAATTAAAGCTTTTATCACTGATATGTTTATGATATATGCTCCTATTTTATATATTATCACCTATCTGGTTATGGGTGGCAAAGATGAATTCCAGTCATCGCAGTTAGCTCCATTGATAGGTGTGAGCCTGTATGGTTTGGTTTATGCTTTACTTATCGCTAAGTTTGGTCAAACACCTGGAAAAAAAGCCTACACTATGAAAGTTGTAGATGATAAAACATATGAAAAGATAGGTTTTTTTAAAGCATTATGCCGTTTTATGGCTTTTTTATTTTCTGCAACTATCTTGCTTGGGCTTTTAACACCTTTTTATAGAAAAGATAAAAAAGCTCTTCATGATATTATTTGTTCAACTGTAGAGATTTATGAATAGTTTGATTATTAGTTTAAGAGGTGTAATTTTACTGTGTAATCTAAAAGTAAAAGCATTTTGATAAAAGTCAAGCTATTTTCAACTAGAGTAGCTATAATTTGCAAAGATTAAAATTGAGGGAAATATATGCTTATTGACAGTTATGATAGAGTGGTAGATTATTTACGTATTTCAGTAACGGAGAGATGTAACTTTAGGTGTCAATATTGTATGCCAGAAAAACCGTTTTCATGGGTACCAAAAGAGAATCTGCTTACATTTGAAGAGCTTTTTGAATTTGTCAAAGTATGTATAGATGAGGGGATTAATAAAATCCGTATTACGGGTGGCGAGCCTCTTTTACGTGAAGATTTGGATAAGTTTATTAAAATGATCTATGACTATGAACCCTCAATTGACTTGGCAATGACTACTAATGCGTTTTTGCTTAAAGGTACAGCACAAAAGCTCAAAGATGCGGGGCTAAAACGTATTAATGTAAGTATAGATACACTTAAACCTGAAGTAGCCCTTGCCATTGCAGGAAAAGATGTTTTACAAAATGTTCTTGATGGTGTTGAGGAAGCTTTAAAAGTTGGACTCAAAGTAAAAGTAAATATGGTGCCCATGAAGGGGATGAACAGTGATGAGATTGTAGATGTTCTGGAGTATTGCAAAACACGTAATATGACAGTCCGTTTTATCGAATATATGGAGAATCAGTACGCCAAAGCTGGTATCTCTGGTATGAAATCTCAAGAGCTTTTAAGTCACTTGGCACAACACTACAAGTTTGAAGATGAAGGGTTTGACGGATCTTCCCCATCGCACTACTTTAAGATGGAAGATGGATATCGTTTTGGTATTATAGAACCGTATGAAGATGATTTCTGTAAGCAATGTAACCGTATCCGTTTAACAGCTGAGGGATTTTTGATACCGTGTTTATATTTTGATGAGGCTATGAGCATTGCAGAGTCTGTCAAAAAGGGTGATATAAAAACTGCTGCATTGGTTTTAAAAGAGGTAGTTCGTACCAAGCCTGAGAAGAATCGTTGGGGTGGAGATGATGCAGAAGTTTCCTCTCGCGCTTTTTATGAGACAGGTGGATGATATATTTAGTAGAACACTTTTACTCTATACAGGGTGAGGGGAAATTTGTAGGAACACCAAGTTTGTTTTACCGTTTTGGCGGATGCAATATGCGATGTGAAGGTTTTGGATGCAGTGAAACAGCACCTAACGGCACGCAGGTTGTAGGGTGTGATACTGTCTATGCTGTCAATAAAGAGCATTTTAGTGCAAATTGGGCTGTTGTTGAGAGTGTTGATTCACTCTTGCGTGTTCGAGATATGTATGAACTTCCAGGTGCAGTAGATATAGTCTTGACAGGGGGAGAACCTCTGATTTATGCAAATGAACCTTTATTTATCGAGTTTTTAGAACAACTTATTAAAGATGGTCATCGTGTAACCTTTGAAACAAATGCTTCCATTGGAGTAGATTTTGAAAAATATCCTATATATAAAGAGTGTATTTTTGCTTTGTCTGTCAAACTTGCAAATTCAGCAGAGTCACTAAATAAAAGGGTTCGTGGAGATGTTATTTTTGATTTGGCTATAAAATCAAAAGATGCTTTTTTTAAGTTTTCCATTGATAAAGACTCTATTAACCTAGGATTAGAAGAAGAGATTGAAGAGATAGTGCTTCATGCACCACAAACAAAGGTTTATTGTATGCCATTAGGTGGTAATAAAAAAGAGGTAGAAGCCAACACGCAACCTTTGATAGAGTTTTGCAAATCCAAAGGGTATAATTTCAGTGATAGGCTCCATATACGGATATGGGATGAAAATAAGGGAGTTTAGATGATAATTAGAAAACTTTTTAAATTTGAAAATGCCCATATTGTACGGGGATGCTCCACTTTAAAGTGTAGAAGTTCCCTTCATGGACACTCCTATCAAGTTGAATTACTTTTTGAATCCAATTTCTTGGATAATGGTCAAATGGTGTACGATTTTGGGCTTATGAAACAAAATATGAAAGATTTGGTGGAGAGTTTTGATCATGCTATTACATTGTGGAGTGGTGATGATGAAGAATATAAGGCAGATATGAAAAAACACTCCGAGCGTTGGGTGGAGCTTCCAGTCTCACCATCAGCAGAACAGTTTTCACGTGTAATTTTTGTAATGATAGAACAACTACTTGCTCTTACATCAACGATAAACGGGGAGAAAGAGGTAAAACTACATTCTGTTATAGTACATGAAACACAAACAGGATATGCACAATGTTTTCAAGCAGATGCGCATTCAGAAGCGATGGGGATAATAGCACTTAAAGATATCCATTTCTCAGATGCCATTAAAGCATCTTTTCATGATAGTGAGCTTTTTGAAAAGGTACTCTCCAAAGAGCACTTTATAAACCCTGATACTATTTAGAGATAAGATCTACGGGCTTATGTGTTAAAAAGTCAAACTTCGTACTAATGAGTTTTATGGTTGCACCTTCTTCTATATTGTGACATGAAGTATCAAAAATAACAAAACTGTTTGCCATTGCAAGGGGTGAAATCATCCCTGGTGCAAATGATTCACACACTTTAAAATACTCTCCGTCAAAATATCCTGGTACCAATGTCCTTCTACCTGGTTTCATTGAGAAATTATGTTTCATTTTTGCAGTTATTGGATTAAGAAATTTCTCTTTAGCTCCACGCATTGCATAGATGGCAGCACGACCAAAGAGTTCAAAATTCAGTGCTGCCGCTAAGGGGTTGCCTGGTAGATTGAGAATTACTTTGTCACCTATCTTACCAAATGTAGTGGGTTTGCCAGGTTTAATCTCTATCTTGTCAAAAAGAATCTCATACCCAAATGAGCTAAACGCTTCTTTTGTAAAGTCAGCATCTCCTACACTTACACCACCTGATGTGATGATGATGTCACAATCAAGAGCACTTTTAATGTGAGTGTTAATATCTTCAAGAGTATCACTTGCTGTGCCAATAAATTCAACTTCACACCCAAGCTCAAGAGCACGTGAGAGCAAGGTTGGTGTGTTTGTATTGTAAAGTTGATACTCTTTGACACTCTCAAAGTGCATCTTAAGCTCATTCCCAGAGGCAAAGAGGGCAATACGGGGTTTTTTGTATACTTTGATATGGCTAATGCCCTGTGAGGCTAGGAGCGTGATTTGGTGTGCATTAATCATATCTCCATGGCTTAATATTTGGGAACCTTTTTTAATATCTTCTCCCGCTAAACGGATATGTTTTGAGAGGGTAAGATTATCAGGAAGCAAGACACCTTCTGATGTAGTCTGTGTCTCTTCAATAGGGACTATACACTGTGTGCCAAGTGGAATTTTTGCTCCTGTCATAATTTTAATAGCCTCCCCATGCAGGAGCTCTTTATTTACATCATCTCCAGCAAAAATTGTACATACTACTTTTACAGTTTTATTACTGTCTTCTACTTTAACAGCGTAGCCATCCATAGCAGAGTTATCATACGGTGGAAGATTATGTGTTGCATAAATATCCTCAGCTAAGACATATCCAAGTGCTTCTTCAAGTGGAATGATTTTGTGTGATTTTGGTTTTATATTTGTATAAATTAGTTCAAAAGCTTTTTCAATTGTTACTGCCATTTTTCTCAACCCTTTCTTTCGTTGTCATATTATAATATAATTTCGTTATGAATGAAATGTATAGTATGGGACTTAGTATCCACAGTATTGGCGCGATAGGACTTTTAGTTGTTGTTTTTCTGAACATTGTGATGTTGATGCAGGCAAACGATTTATATAAATACCGAAGAAAGATGTCTATAGTGCTTATGCCACTAAGCTCTATGGCTATTGGTGTGGCTGTATTTACAGGTGTTGTTATGATGGCAGCAAAACATCTTGATTTTACGGTAGAAAATATTGTGATGATAGTAATCTCTGTTGTTTTAATAGTTTTGGAGGCTAAAAGAGCAAAGATGTTACGTTTTTTAAATGTTAAAAAAGAAAGAGCATTAGAAGCATATAAACCGTTTGGACTTAAAATCTTATATATTGAGTTTGTGCTTATTCTTCTTGTCTCTTTATGGATGTATTATATATGATCTATGCACTGAGTGATGATGCTGGAAAAGAGATTCTCACACTCAAGGGAGAACAATATAAATATTTGATAAAAGTACGTCGTCACAGTGTGGGTGATGAACTTTTTTTCCGTAACAAAGAACAGATAAAACAGCTTCATCGTTATATAATAACCGATATTGAGTCAAGAAGTGCGACTTTAAAGCTTTTAGAAACAAACACGCAAGAGTTCAAGCCTAAAAAGTTTTTTCATATAGGGTGGTGTGTTATTGATTCTAAATCAGTTGAAAAGGTTTTGGCTTCACTTAATGAGATGGGAGTAGGGAAGGTGTCTTTTGTCTACTGTGAAAGAAGTCAGAAAAATTTTAAACCTGATATCAAACGATACCAAAGAATACTAGAAGCATCTAATCAACAGTGTGGAAGGACTGATTTTATTGAATTTGAGATATTTAAAAATCTCTCTTCTTTTATAGATGCCTATCCAGATACACAGGTATTGGATTTTACTCCTGAAGTGTTAGAAAAAGAGAGTGATCTCTTGCGTGTTCTTATTGGATGTGAAGGTGGATTTTCACCATCAGAAAAAGAGCTGCTGCAAAACCAGAAGCGATTTCGTTTTGATACACCTCTAGTGTTGCGTTCTGAGAGTGCTGCATTGGCAATAAGTGCTAAAGTATTGCTTTAAATTTATATTGATACTATATTAATACTATGATTTTCAATACTTTGTTGCAATGCTTTTTTTGCACGATCTACTATAGAATAGATATTATCATTTTCAGCCACCTGTGTTATACCAAAATGGACATGGATACTAAAAGATGGTAAAAATGTTTTTTTCTTGAGTTGGAGATTGAGTTTTTCTGCCAATGCAACTGTATTTTCAGTTGATGTATTGGGTGCTAAAACAATAAAGTCACCACCACCCCAACGTGCGATAACATCACTTGTTCGGATATTTTTAGCAATAAATTGAGCAAAATCCCGTAAAAGCTTATCCCCTTTGGTAAATCCATAGATAGCGTTAATCTTTTGCATATCACTGATACGAAAATAGATAATAGAAAAGACTCTGTTGTATCGGTTATACTCTTTAATAGCTTGCGAAAGCAGAGTTTGTAGATGCATTCTATTTGAAACTTTTGTTAGTTGGTCTGTCGCTAATACAACTGCCAATCGTTCATTTTGTCCCAAACATTTTTTTAGTGCTTCATAGTTTAATATGTATCTGTGCATACGCAAAACCAGTTCTTCAAGATTAAAAGGAGCTTTGATACATTCATTGACACCGAGTTCATACGCTGCTTGAATGTTTTTGATATCATCTGTTTTCATAAGATATAAAAATGGTAAAAAGTTTAGTTCATCTAGTGAGCGAATATGTTGACATAAAGAGAGTGGGTCTAGCGATAAGCATTGTTCATTTGCTAAAATAAGATGGACTGGATTGATGCGGATATACGCTTCAAACTCTATCTTTTTTTGAATTACTTTGAGGTTAATATCATGAATGTTTTCAAAATATTTAACAAGATTTTTCAGTTCGTTCTCATTGTCATTAATGAGTAATACATTGTAGTGCAAAAACTATTCTCCTATTTATGAACTCTTTTTTATAGCTGTTTGATTGTATCAGAAAATTAGTAAAAAATTAATCTTTTTTATAAAATAGATATCGCTAATTCTAAAATCAAGTGCAATGTTAATTGAGTGAAAAGTGAGTGTTATGTGGCTCCGGATACTGGATTCGAACCAGTGACCAAGTGATTAACAGTCACCTACTCTACCGCTGAGCTAATCCGGAATGTTGTTGATTGAATGGTGCGGACGAGAGGACTTGAACCTCCACACCTTGCGGCACCAGATCCTAAGTCTGGCGTGTCTACCAATTTCACCACGTCCGCGTGGTTAAAGTGTTTAATGTCACTTCTGACAAAGTGGTACGCCCTAAAGGATTCGAACCTTTGACCTACGCCTTAGAAGGGCGTTGCTCTATCCAGCTGAGCTAAGGACGCATATGGTGCGCCCGATAGGATTCGAACCTATAACCGTCGGATCCGAAGTCCGATACTCTATCCAGTTGAGCCACGGGCGCATGGGCAACAACTGTTTTGTTTCTTATCAATAATAAAATAGTTGTTTAATTAAAATGGGGTGGGATACGAGATTCGAACTCGCGGCCCCCAGTGCCACAAACTAGTGCTCTAACCAACTGAGCTAATCCCACCATGATAATTATAAAAAAAATGGTCGGGGTGAAAGGACTCGAACCTTCGGCCCCTTGGTCCCAAACCAAGTACTCTAACCATACTGAGCTACACCCCGACCTGAACATTAAAGAGCTGTTATGCTGATTAATGAGGTCGAAATTATAGTCAATAACTTTCTCTTTGTCAAGAGTATTTTGAAAAAATATCTAAAAAATGCAAATTTTTATAGAATTAATGTATAATTACCCTAATTAAAAAGGGAAAAAGTATCGATGAAAATAGCAAGATTTAGTAGAGTAGGGTTTATTTTAGCAGCAGCTGGTAGTGCTGTAGGGCTTGGAAATATTTGGAAGTTTCCATATATAGCAGGTGAATATGGTGGAGGTGCTTTTGTACTTGTGTATCTCTTAACAGTATTGCTTATAGGTTTTTCTATAATGATAGCAGAGATGCTTATAGGGTATTTGGGGCGTAGAGATACAGTAAGCTCATTTGAAGAGTTGGCACCAAAACATAAAAACTTATGGAAACTTGGTGGATTTCAGGCATTGGCTGGTTTGTTTATTATGATATTTTATTCAGTAGTTATTGGCTGGATATTTAATTACATAGTAACATCGGTTATGTGGTTACCTGCAACAGTCAAAGAAGCAGAAACAACTTTTACACAAATGCTTCACAGCGATTTTATGACACAGTTTTTTTACCATACACTTGCCTTTATAATGAT
>Ga0256837_1001286_pt1 | contig 17648 bp, 19 predicted proteins | sample 4562384metaG_FD_185976 | JGI IMG/M metagenome (GOLD analysis project Ga0256837, IMG submission 185976) | Hydrothermal vent microbial communities from Guaymas Basin, Mexico - 4561-384 | ecosystem: Environmental > Aquatic > Marine > Hydrothermal vents | place: Mexico: Guaymas Basin | collected...
CCAATATTCTTATCATCATTTTTTAACATTGATGTTATTTTTGCTGAGTTTATTCTACCTGCAGAATTTATGAGGTTTTGTTCTATGTAGTTTTTTATTTCTTTTGTATTCATTTTATGACTCCTATATCTTGTATAATAAGAGTATCTTGCCGGATGCGCACTATGTATATCCTTGAAGCATCCGGCAAGAGTTCAAGGATATACATAGTGCCTCTTATTTTAATTATTTATATTATTCTACAAAAATATTTCTTTTTCTTTTATATTGTACCCCTCATCCCTATAATATTCAAGACGTTGATAGAAATGCCGAAGGACATAATTCTCCTTTGTGCCACCTCTGCTCCCTATCTTTGAAACATCATCCACTAGGTCATATAGATGTGCTTTTACTTTGCTATCATGAAGCCTCAAAAGCCTTCCGATAATTTGGACAATTGTCGTGAATGCTTTGGTACTACTCAAAAGCACTACATTATGCAAATTCTTTATCGAAATTCCGGTGCTCATAGTTGCCATATTTGCTATAACTATGGCTGGTTCTTCTTTATCTATTTTTGTTGGTTTCATATTGTTCCTTGAATTGGTTTATTGTTATTTTTGTGGCATTTTTATTCTTCTTGCAAATATTATTTTCGCGATCTACATATACATACTTAGCAGTATTGCCGACCAAATACAGAGAATTATCAAATTCACTTTTGGGTATTGACATTCTTTCGCCTGTCAATATATGTTTACATGTTACTTTGTCTTTATTTACGCTTACATAATAATCATATTTATGATATTCTTCAGTTCTTACAGATTTTGTAGTATTATCCCTAGTATCAAATACCACAACTTTATCTTTATTTACACTTACATAATAATCATATTTATGATATTCTTCAGTGCTTATATATTTTGTGGTATTATCCCTAGTATCAAGAACAGGAATCTTTCCCGTAGATAGTGCAATATAATAATTATTCTCTATAAATTCAGCTCTATATACAGATTTTGTAGTATTATCCCTAGTATCAAGCACAGGAATCTTATCTTTATTTACACATACATAATAATCATATTTATAATATTCTTCAGTTCTTACAGATTTTGTAGTATTATCCCTAGTATCAAATACCACAACTTTGTCTTTATTTACGCTTACATAATAATTATTCCCTATAAATTCATCTCTATACACAGATTTTGTAGTATTATCTCTAGTATCACGTACTATAACCTTGTCTTTACTTACACTCACATAATAATCATATTTATGATATTCTTCAGTGCTTACAGATTTTGTAGTATTATCCCTAGTATCAAGAACAGGAATCTTATCTTTACTTACACTCACATAATAATCATATTTATGATATTCTTCAGCGCTTACAGATTTTGTAGTATTATCCCTAGTATCAAATACCACAACTTTGTCTTTGGTATGAAATGAATACTCACTATTATCATGAAACATTTGGGTTGTAATATACTCTTTATTTTTAGTTTTGTTATTTAGTGCGCTAACATAACCTTGATTAATATATATTAGATTATCTTCTAATATTTTTTTATCATTTTTATTTATCCAAAAACACTCTCCTTTGTTATTTTTCATGGCAATTTTATCGCAGTACCCAAATCCCCAAGGATTTTGTTCCATATCATTAAAAAATGCGTTATGTGAACTCACATTAAAATAATTGTGTAAAAAAGATTCATATATTATTTTATCAGCAGAATTGTCGAATACTTTTATTATTTTTACACTAAATCTTTCTTCTTTGTATTTTAATATTAAGTCTTTCTTTTTGCTTGATGTGCCATATGTCCAAAATTCTTCTTCCAATGAATTATATTTTTTATTCTTTGTGGGAGTGTGGCTTCCATAATAATATTTTTCTAATGGATCATGATTGTCTGTTACCTTATATACATAGTGACTTCTGCTATCTGGTTCAAAATTAAGGACCTTTGGTTTGTTGTCTTCGGTAATTCTTTGTTGTTCCTCAATGAGCACTAATTTTTTATATATACTATATCTTTTTGTTCTTGGGATTTTCATGAGAATAATCCTCCTATAAATTAATTTTATAAGAGTGAAGGTTGCGGACTTCAGATTAAATGTATATAGAGGAAGTCCGCAAAGAGCCCTATATACACATTTAATATCTCTTATATTATTATTTATATTCTTCAATCCATGAGTCAAGAACATCATCATCTTCTGTTATATCTTTTGCTAGTTTGAATGTTCCATCTGTTAAAGGAACTTCACAATCTTCCCTGATAGTAATTTTTATATTCCCAAAAAATAGATTGATATTTTCATGCTCTGTTTCAATAATCTCAAGTTTTTGTCTAATGTATTCTCGCGTTATAGCATCTACGGCACCGTTATAAAAAAAGATATTCAAATCATCGAGACTCTTTACATTAGCTATAAACGCATCCCTATCCTTTTCATCCAGTGCAATTTTGCTCATGTTATTGATGAGCTTCTTTCTGTCGACTAATTCTATTTTTTTATTAACATAAAAAAGCTTTTGAGGATCTTTCTGAAATTCTGTATATGCTTCTTTTAATGGTTTAGGAGTGAACTTATGCAATAAATCAAAATTAGCATTTCCTGTCCTATATTTTATGACATTTTTGAGTATCAATTCACCATGTGCTGTCTTTGTGAATAATCCTATGGTATTACCTCTTTTTGCTATGTTTATAAGAATTTTTGACACTTTATCGTTTCTTAGTGGGTCAGAACCTAAATATTTCTCTTCATCAGGATATTTGGGTTTGTTTTTGTGATTTTTATAAAATGCATCAACAGCAGATACACTGTGTTTTATAAAAATACAATTAATATCTACATCTGTTGCCAATCCTCTATCAATCAATCCTTTTGCATTAATAACATGCTTTACGGGTCCCAGTGTGCCCAAAAGCTGAAGTTTATCTACTCTAGCCTTCGGTATTGTGCCTGTCATTCCTATTTTCCATGATGCATTAACGGCATTATCAGTGATTGTCTTCAGGACATCTCCGCGAACCTTGTGTCCCTCATCGACTACAATACATTCAAAAATGTCAAATTCTTCCTTTTTCATATATTGCAGACTCTGCCACGTCGATAGAACTATAGGCTTCTCCGATAAATCTTTTGAGCCCTTAAATTCTCCTCCGATTTGCTTCATGAAATCTTTAACATCAGTCCAACCATAATCCTCAAAATCCTGTGCCATTTGAGTCACTAACCCAACACTAGGAACGACAATAAGGGCATTCTTTTTATTCTGGAGCATGAACCTTACGAATAAAAAAATTATAAAACTTTTGCCTGAATTATGATGCAAAACATCATTTTGAATATAGCACTCAAATTCATTATCTACTTCAAAATCAATCCATTCCTGTGAAGGAACTTCTCTAATCTGTGTAATTGTTTTGGTTGGGTTTCCATATTTATCGGTTAATCTGTCCCCTACAATCATTTCATCTGAAGTTTTCCAATCACCGTGACATAGCATATTGTGTGTTTTGGCACATTTTATGGATGTGCCATCATCAAGAATTATGTTATATCCGCCTAGTTTTTTTGTAAAAGCTGATTTTATTTTACTATAATTTGTGGGAGTTTCTATACTAACATCTCTATTATTATCGATGAGAAACTTTATTTGTTCGAATGTAAGTTGAGTTTTCATTTATTTTCCTTTTTATATATAAATCAATCTTGATTACAAAATTGAAGATTTTAGTGAAAATTATCCTCCAAAAATTTTAGATCAGATTGGGAAACTTCCACATTTACTAGAGTTTTAGGATCAAGACAACTTGTAGCACTCCTGAGCACCATTCGTTTTCCATTTATCATATCCAATGCTGCCTGTTCTTGATAGTCATAAGGCATAAAAGGAGTGTTTAGGGATTCTACAAATTCATGAAATTCTTCTTTAGAAACAACAGAATCTTCGTATGTTATTTTTTTATAACTATATTCTTTTTGCCTTGAGATTAAATCTTTTTCAACATAAGGCACCAATCCTTTCGGTATCTGAAAAATCTGATTATCTAAAATTTTATAAAAATGTTTCTTACCGTCCCAGAGACCTTGTCTAAAGAGTGGACTATACATGTAGCCTTCTTCATAGGTGGAGAGGGTGTCAATTATAATTTTTCCATATTCCACGCAACCATTTATCTTAATATGAGTAAAGCTCTCATTAACATCATAAATTTCTATCATTTATTTTTTCCTTTTTGTATTTTTTGTCTAAATAATCACCTTTTTCTTCTTCAGATGGATGTATTTCTTCAACATACCATCCTATCATAAATTCTTTATTATTCTTTTTTAATTCTCTTTTACTAGCTAATGTCATTCCTAGATATTTTTCTTTTGAGGTTTTGACTAATGATTGAGATAAATCACTAATTTCTCTATTAGTTATTATGTTGTATATAATTTTATCTTCTTTTTTGATAATAAACCATTTGCCTTTTAAAGCCCTTAATTTTTTGACTTTTATACTTTTTAATTTTCCTTCATTTTCCTTATATTCTTTTGAATTTAGCTTAGCAGATAATTTTTTCCCAGCTTCTTTGGCTATTGTAGTAACGCTTCCATCTTCTCTTATGAATTCGGTTGTTATTGTCCTTTTTTGACTTTCTGTCGATTGCTTATTAATTGTTGTTATTTCTCCAAAAGAATTTTTGAACTCTTTGTTGATTGTTTCAGAGTATTTTTTCTTTGCTTCTTTTCCAACTGTTTCCTTCCATTCCTTGGAATCTTTAGTTTTCTTTTGTTTATTAACACTTTCTTTCCCAACCGTTTCTTTCCATTCTTTGGGATTTTTGGTTTTCTTTTGCTTATTGGCACTTTCTTTTCCTTTTGTTTCCTTCCATTCTCTGGATTTTTTGGTCTCAGAAGCTTTCAGGCCTATTTTTTGATAACCACTTAAACCATTTTTATCTTTTTTGAAAAGTGTTATAATAGCTTTCCTTCTGGCATTTTTGGATTCTTCGGGATTGTTTTTATGCCATTTTAGAAGAATCTTTCTCTTTGCTGGGTTGTTTTTATGCGCTGTTCGCATTTTTTCTTTCATTTTAGTACCAACAGTTTCTTTCCATATCTCACTTGACCTTATTTTTTCTCTTTTTAATACTGCCTCTTGTACTTTTTCAGGATTATTTTTGTACCATTCTGAATGTCCCTTCCCCTTTTCTTCCATTTTCATTTGAAATTCATCTGCAGGAATTAAATCTTTTTCTTCTATTCTTTTTAATTTGGTATCTTTATTGTGCATAGCACAGAAAGCTGATAACATGCCATAATCATCTATTGCCTCTGTGAGCAACCAATGAGCATAATAATGGTCTGAATACAATAAATGAGTGCCATTCCATGAGTTTTCTTTTAAGTCTTTATATTCTGGAAATAACGCCTTAGGCAGTATGTGATGATAAGAGGATAAACTATATTCCTCTTCATCTTTAACCCTAGTATTTTTATTTTTATATATACAGTACTCTATATACTGCTCCAATTTTTCTTGAGATGTAATTTTTATGTCAGAATTAATGAATTCCTGTAGTATTTTAGCTTTCATAATAGTATTTTCCTATAAATTTTATTTATAAGAGTGCTTCGCCGGCTGTCTCTATTATGTATTATGAGCCGGCGAAAGAGCATAATACATAATAGAGACCTCTTATATACTATTATTTATAAAAATCATTCTCTGGAAAAATCAATAATATAATTATAAGTATTATTATCTATATCATCTAAGATAATAATATTGTTATCTTTAACTTTCCAATTTATTGCCAAATTATCTAATTTATCTTTGACTATTTGTTTTTCATCCATCGTATATAAATCACAATCTATTTCTATCATTTATTTTTTCCCTTACCATTCATCATAAAATTCCTTTTCCTTTTCAGCTTCTGTTTTGTACCACCAAAATTCATAATGATATGTTAGTGCATCTGCACATATTATGTTTCTGCTCAAATGAAACTCTATATCCTCAGGACTCATAGAATCCTTATAACATTGGGCTAGTCTATCCTTTGTCATCTGGATATTATCTTCCATAAGGTCAACACCATAAATATTTTTTAGCGGAACCCCACGTTTTGCCAAAGCTACCAAAAAATTACCCGAACCACATGTAGGGTCAAGGAATGTCTCATCATCAGGAATATTATCCCAATCAGTACTTAATGAATCTAACATTTCCTGAACCAGCCAATCCGAGGTAAAAACCTCTGCTGTTTCCTTTACCCTATCATCTCTATCCTCTGAATAAAAATGTTCATCTATATTATTATCCAATGTATTTTCCATTAGCATCTAAAACACCTTCCCCTATTAATTCTTGTTCCATTTCATTTGTATAAAATTCTTTCCACCAGTCTTTTTTAAATTCCTTCAGGAATTTTATTGTTATGCCTCTTGGGTCGACTAATCTTTTTTCGGAGTGTCCTGCCATACTCATAAGTAGATTATGAGTATTAGGAGAGGCCAAAACTTTTTGTATTTTAACAAGATTTGCATTAGTATCTAAATATCCAAATGCAAATTGTGATAAACCATACTTACCATCAAGGTCTAACAATGTATAAGTCGCTGCTTTCTTTAGTATTAGCTTAGATACACCAAAATGTCCTTTATCTTTAGTGTTTGAGTAGAAAAAAGTCGGACCATCCAAAGGAATGCTATATATGACAGGATACTTAAAATTGTTATCCTTTGTTTTTCTGACTACTTCTTTTCTTTGTGTATGATAATTAGAATCAAAAATAATATTAACTTTTTCTTCCCCTTTTTTAGCTCTCAATCTATCAAACAAAGATACTTTGTCAGTCGGAATAACAGTATAATCATTTAAGTTTATATCTATAACTCCAGACTTAGTGTGCACCTTTGTCTTTCCTTTAGAAGGTTCCTTGATAATAGTAATTACATCATAGTCAGTGCCAGCATTAAAAGTTTCAAGACCTTTATCTAAATCATTAAATTCTGCATAGATGATATTGTTGTTTGTATATATATGTTTAACACTCATCAAAAAACCGTTAGAATTTGGTGTAGTAAATCTCCAACCACCAGGATGTATTAGGGACATTTCTCCGCCATCTTTTAGTAAGCTAAAGAATTTTACAGTTAAAGTGTCCCATATAGTCTTAGTTTTGTTGCCATCTCCTACTGGAATTTGGTAAGGTGGATTACCTACTATGTTATCAAATTTCATATTATCTAAATCTCCATTAAGCACATCTTGTACTGAGTATATTTTTATATTAGTTTTATTTATTTTTCCTAGCCTCAGCATATGACCTATAAGTTCAGAGTCACCATCACTACCAGCTACTAGGTATATTATATCATCTTTATGCTTAATTAACTTAGGAACTATTTCTTTCTTAAACTGATGAAGCCTATAGCATAATAAAATATTAGTATTTTCATTTTGTTTATTCATCTTTAACCTTTTTGATTACCTAATTATATCATAATGTTCATAAAAACAACATTAAGTTACTCACCTCTTAGTGCCACATATTCCTGAATTTTCTCCAAAGTTTTCTCATCATCATCTTCGGCATTCCTAAAAATACTCTTCACTGTCGTATTAAAATTCTGATTTTTCATATTTTCCAAAAAGCCATCTTTAGGTATAGCAATAAAATTTTCCCAATCTCTCTCCATCAATTCATCATATGTAAGATTAAAGGCTCTGGCAATGTAAGGCAATGTTCTCAAAATGTTCACATAAACCTTCAGTGCTTTCTCGTCCTTTGATGTGAGTTTTCCGTTCTTGCCTATGGTAATTTGCTTAGATGTATCTCCAATTTTTCCATTTTTGATATTAGGCACCGATAATGAAACAGATTTTGTTACTGAAGCCTTTCCTGAGTTATCTTTTTTCGCAAGGCTCTCATCGATTATCAGATTTTCTTCCCATAATCTTGCCATAATATATTGCGTAGTGTCTGTATATTTCAGAACAACATCAAGAACTTCCTCTGCATTAATCTCAGAATAATTGAGAGTACCAACATCAAAATCTTCATAATCATCGCCATGGATAACGTCAATGAATGTGTTTCTTTTCAAAAATCTTTTCATTTTTATGAGTGTATCATCCGTAGCATCTGCAATCTCATTTTCTACCAAAAACAATTCTGATGCTAATGAACATTCCTCAAACGATATTCTGATAATGTCAGCATGTTGCTCAGGGCATGTGTGCTTTTTAGAAAAATCGTATGTCAGACATCTCGCAGATTTTTGATACCAAGGTGCATTGATTAACCCATCACCCATAATGATGACTCTACGAATTTCAGGGATAGAATATGAACGCGATGCCATTCCTATAGAAAAAATGATGAGTTTTCTATCGTCATTGAGTTTTTTCATTTTCTGAATTTTGTCTTTTGTGTTCTGTTGAGCATCAGCATTCGTGGTGTCATCTCCCGTAATTATCAATGTTTCTAAATCCTGATTTTCTTCTATAAAAACTTTTACGAATTTTTTTAGAGTAGATTTTCTCATTGTGCCCGGTAAGAATACCATAACAACATCAGTTTCTTGAAGCTCTAGGCTCATTTCCATTTCTTCAGAACTGATATAATTTGCTAGATATTTTGACAATTGCTTAAAAGTGCTTGGCATTTCGAAGGCTTGGTTAATATTCAGAATCTCTGTTAGTTTTTTATTTTCTTTGGCTTTTAGGTCTTTACCTAAAGCATCAAGATTATTTTTAATGTCATCGACCATGGTTTCCATGTTGTATTTAACATTAAAAAAATGTCTATGAACTAATTCTGTACTCTCATAATCTGAAAGTTCAGAATAATTTATTGCTTTGTACAGGATGTCATCCTCAGACACTCCCTTAAAAATCTTAGCAGCCTTGTAGATTCCTGTACCTGACATAGCAATACGTTTTACAACATTAAAATTCTCCAAAATATTTTTAATTTTTTCCTGAGAAATCTCAGTGTGTGAAGCAACATCAGCCTCATCAGTCACCATTATCAATCTAGCATTTTCTGGGATTGTCTCTTTTAATCGTTCAAGGAGTTTGTCCTCGTCCTGAAACAATGAACCGTCAGTGATAATGTCAAAACCACCGTTAATGCCATAACCTCCATCATTATAATCGGCAACGAATGATGTATTGCTAGATAGATTTTTTGATGCTGGAACCAGGATAACATTCCCTTCGCTTTTGCTCGTCTTTTGGGTATATCGTTTTGTATACTCCAAAATTGTGAATGTTTTACCAAATCTTGGTGCTAATGATAGAAGAAAATTTGATTTTGAAGTATCGAGCATATCACGTACAACCTCATCTTGCCAAGGTCTCAAAATAATTTCTTTATATGAAGCCTTGCCTAGGAGGGATTTTACCGCGTTTTGTTTTGATTTTAAGATTCTATTATCAAGTTTTTTCAAAAATTCTTTATTGTATAGAAAATGATTAGCAATAAAATCTTCACGATTTTTTGATGCCAAAAAATCTGAATATAAAGCATCCCAATCCTGCACTAAATCGTCAATTTTTACCAATGACCACTCGTGCTTTTTGTGACTGTTATCGTATCTCTCAAAATGCATAAAATTTTCTGTTCTATGTTGAAGCTCTCTAACCTTATCATCAAGTTTAACATCATCATTATCAGGAACAACAAGTGTACTCAATGAGATTAGGTCTGCAGTGGTTGCTGCATTATCTTGCTGATGGATACGGTCTTCAATTTCTTGCTTTAGGGTTAATCCTTGCTTGACCCTAATCCAACCTGGAGATGCTAACATCGAGGCTAACACCTCTGTCATTGATGTATAGGTGTATAATTTATTAATATTTGATTCTTTCATTTATTTTCCTTCTATACAATTATAACATAAAAACCTTAAAATAAAATTAAAATCAATTAATCTTCATAAAATAATCTCGCTTTTTGTACTTTACAGGACTCAATGAGTCTATATCATAAATCTCAGAATTTACCGTTAAAGTCTTATTATCAGCATCATAAACCCAGTCTGGATTTAGGTATTCTATCAAATTTTTATTAAGTGAAGCAAAAACAATATTCTTAAAATCTTTTTTTCTGATAAATTTTTGAATACTGTTAGCTACTCCCATTGCAGCATTATCATCCACATATGATACAAATTCATCAATAACTGTATCAGATTTTATGGTCATTGCAAGGTCTGCTCTATGTTTTTCGCCATTGCTTAAAATTTTATAAGGTTTCAGCCATGTTGGCACCGAACCTAAACCAGCACCCATCAGCCTTTCCTGAGCATCATCATACGAAGCAAAATGTGACGCGATACATTTCTCATCATCCCATTCATAGTATCGCTCTTTTCCGAATTCCGATAACAAAATTGATTTTCCGCTACCGCTTTTACCTACAATAAGACCAATGTTAAAATCTTCAGGAAGCATATTTTCAGGAATATTATGTTTCTGAAATTCTATCTCTCCGTTATGTTCTATGGTGAATCTTTTGCATATCTCTCTCGTTATATCATCGTCAATTATTTTGGTTTTCAATATTACTCTCCTTGTTTTTCTGCTTCAATCCAGATTTTCTGAACCTCATGATTGAACCTCATTAGCATATCATTCAGTGCTTTAAAACCATATACATCAGGAAGGTCAATGATTTCACAATCATTATCACCGGCAAGTTCGTAAAGAAAATCCTGAATGAGTTCATCCATTTCTGCCTGTCTCCATCGAAAAAATCTTTTATCAATTTTTGATATTTTAAAATTCCTCAAAATCCTCTCCCTTTTCTGCCTTTTTCTGAGCCTTCAATGCCTTCCGTTCTTGAGCAGTCAGAACCTTCCGTTTAGGTTTGTTAAAAATTTTCTTATGCTCTTCCTTTGCCTTGATATGCTCAGGGTCACTGGCCTTCAGTGAATCAGGAATCTCCTCCGTGAAATCTGGGTCCTGTTTCCGTTTGAGTGCTGCAATTTTCCGTTTTATTTTTTTATATTCCTTATCATTATCGTCAAGATTTTTTGACCGCTCTAGCAAATCCTCGAGTTTCAAGGGATTGTATTGCAAGGTATAGCCAGTGCACCCGACGTAATGATACCTGAACATAGCAATGCCGTCTCTCAATGATTTTTCGAATGGATGCTCTGATATGTCTGACGATAAATTTTTATCAGCCAATGCCTTGAATGTTCTCATGTTGTTGGCCGAAGGTTCCCATGACGATGATTTTTCAAAATAGCTTCCCAAACCGGGATGGAATGTCGTGATATACATCGTTATTCCTTCTTTTTTATACATTTCAGAGATATTTTCTAGCATGATTTTCGAGAACCCCAAACCCTGAAATTCAGGGAGCACAACCAACCTTGTTATTCGTCTTGCAGGATATTTTGATACCTGATTTAGCACTCCTAAACATCCTATCAGAATCTCCTCATCCTCACGAAGCCAATAAAATGTAAAAAATTTTGATGACCTAGGCAAGGACTCGATGATATCCATGTTCATTGTCATGTAATGATGAGGATGAAAGATTGGCCATAGATATTTTTCTGCCTCTTTGACAATGACTGTGTTTTTTTGCTTTTTGAAGGCTTGAAATTTAAAATTCATTGGATTCCCTTTATTTTTCTTAAAAATTAAACTCTAATTCCACTTCCCATTGTTCAGCCTCTTTGGCATCCATATTTTCTGTGTTAATAAGAGAATAAACAACCTTGCCCTCAAACCTGTTCAAAAGGCTATTGTGAGTGATAAAGACTGCATAATCATAAATGACATTTTTTAACTGAAATGCTCTAAGCATAACACCAACATCATCTTCCAATGAACCTAGAGATTTTTCCTTAACCCTTAGACCTTTGTATAAAATCTCCTGAATGCCATTGGATAACATTGCATTGATTTTCTCTTTTTCTTGTTGAATATTTCCTATTATCATTTTATTTTTTCCTTTATCAATTCTTGTTCCATTTCATTTGTGTAAAATTCTTTCCACCAATCTTTTCTGAATTCTTTTATGAACTTGAACATGGTACCTTGGGCATCTATTACTGCATTTAAGTTTGTTCCTCCAATACCACCAAAAGATGCTTTTAATTTGGGAAATATAGCATCTACTACTTTTTGGATTTTAATAAGATTTTCTTGTGAATCGGAAAACCCTGCTACCCATTGGCTCATGCCGTATTCTCCACTCAAGTCCAATAAAGATTTGAAGCCAGCTTTTGCTAATATTAACTTTGGTACACCAAAGTGACCATTATCTCTGGTATTAGAATATATACACTTTTTACCAATCTTCATAGGTAATCTATCAATAACAGAATATATAAAATCATCAGTATATTCTGTGCTAATATTTGATTTATCTGTTCCATAAGCACTTCTACTATATACAAAATGAACTTTTTCGTCATCTTCTTTTGCTTTTAATTTCTGAAATAAAGATATTTTATCAGTGGGTATAACACCTAATTCATTAAAATTTATATAAACTTCTTCAGATTTTGTTTTTACTTTTACTTCACCGTCATAATCTTCTTTTATTAAGGTAATGACATCGTAATCTGTATTAGCATTAAAAGTTTCTTTTCCTTTTGCTTTACTATTAAATTCTGCATATATTATCTTATTAGAATTGTATATATTCCTTACTTCTTTTAAAGCACTAACAGAATTTTCTGTAGCAAATCTCCAACTACCAGGATGAATAAGTGACATTTCACCGCCTTCCTTTAGTAAGCTAAAGAATTTTACAGTAAGGGTATCCCATATAGTTTTAGTTTTATTGCCTTCTCCTACTGGGATTTGGTAAGGTGGATTACCTACTATGTTATCAAATTTCATGCTATCTAAATCTCCATTAAGTACCTCTTGTACTGAGTATATTTTTATATTAGTTTTATTTATCTTGCCAAGTCTTAGCATATGACCTATAAGTTCTTTGTCATTATTAGAACCTGCTACTAGGTATATTATATCATCTTTATACTTAATTAACTTAGGAACTATCTCTTCCTTAAATTGATGAAGTCTGTAGCATAATAGGATATTCATTATATTTTCTCTATCTCATCCGCCCATGTATCCTGAATGGTTTTCTGAATGATACTATCAAGGTCCATTTTTTTACTTTTTATTTCATCCAATAAATCTTGAAGTTTTTCATGAGTCAGGCTGTATATAGGCATTCTCAGAAGATACTCGTATGTTCCATCGACAGTTTTTATTTTTTCAAAAGTCTTAATCTGTGCTATGATTTCATCTTTTTTCTTTTTGTTTACAATAATATTTTCATCAGTAACACCTTTTATAAAAATATACTTGCTTGCTAGGATTAATAAATCTTGCTTAGTTTTCTCAATAAGATAATCTTTCCTTTTTTGAAGGAATTCCATTTTTATTCTGATATAATGCTCAATAACTTCTTCGGGAGAATTATAGACCTTAACCTTGTTATCTTCATCAATAACAGTAAAATTCTCTGTTATAGTTTTTCTAAGTTTGAGTTTTTGAATAATCCATTCGTCACTCTGATTCATGAATTTGCTATCTACCTTAACCTCAAATTTATATGTATCTTTTTTGGAATCTGATAAATCTGTATATGATTTGATGACTTTACTATCTTCAAGGTCATCCATAATTTTTGTATATTGTTTTAGAGTATATCCCACAGGAAGTTCTGTTATCGTTAATTTTGTCAGAGTATCCCTTGTAAAAATCCCATCAATCTCATACTGATTTGGATTGGCACCTTTTTTTATGATACCATTAAAACCTTCAAAATAAGGCTCTAATGGGCAGTCACTTAATGCTTCGGGATTTTCTAAGAATGTTTTGATATATTTTTTGATGTCTTCAGGATTTCTAGGCAATATTTTTTGTGCAAAACCTGTAGCAATGCCATCAGAACCATTGATAAGGATGAGCGGCAATGTAGGTACCAAAAACCTAGGTTCAATTGCGGTACCTTCAAACTCTTGCCCATAGAGAATTTTTTCATCATCAGATTTAAAAATTTTCTCGAATATTTTTTCTTTCCCTGTAAAAATGTATCTCGTTGCTGCCGCCTCATTGCTATGTCTTGAACCAAAATGTCCTTCTCGTGATAGAAGAGGCATATTGTTGCTTCCAACATAATTTTTTGCCATATTCACCATAACATTCTCTATACTTCCATGCAAATATTCCGTGATCACCTGTATCTCACCTGCCAGTGTTGATACCTTAAAATCTTTACCACTAGGTTTGTTTCTCATTCCCCAGATTACCTTTCGTTGAGCATTCTTAAATCCATCAACTAATGAAGCAAGACTTCTAAGGCTATTATATGAGGCAAAGTTAGCAACTTCAGTATTAAGGAATGTCTCGATTGTTGTTATATTATTTAATTTTGTCATTTTTATTCCTTATTATAGTTTTATAATACTAAAATTATTATTTTGTACCATAGTTTTTCGTTTATCGGCTTTATCTCCACTATACCAATCATCGATACTTTCTTCAGAATCTTCAGTATATTGAAATTGCATAAGCATATTATCAAAACCATCTTTGGCAATCACAGTTTCGAGAATTTCAGTTGTAAGGCTGCCTAGACCTTTTAGGTATTTCACATCACCAGAAAGGTCAGCAATTTTATCAAAATCATATACCCAGTCAGTAATTTTCTTGCCTTTTTTGCTTATGGCAACTGGTGTATTTAGTCTATAAATTTTATTTTCTTTCAAATATGAATCTAAATACCTAAAAAAGAACCCAAACAATAAACCATTAATAGCAAATCCATCCAAGTCACTGTCGGAAGTTATTACGATTTTCTCCCAATTTTCACTTTGTATGATCTGATAAAGTTCAGTAAGCTCTTTGTTGCTTGTGAATTTTGATTGTGATGAGCTATATGCATTTAATGGTTTTCCTTTTAGTGCATAGAATGCATTACCATCTCTACCTATAATTTTTGCTACTGAGTTTGCCGCACTATCTCCCTCCGCAATAAAAAGCATTTTTGGTTTGCCTACAGCTCTTGTATATTTTTCTGATTTTATTTTTTTCTTTGTTTTATTAAGCCCTTTAAGTTCTTGTTTCTTCTTAAATTCTTCAGCAATCCTAAAATAATCAATGATACTGTCAGTGATTGTTTTATTTCTATATATTCTATCAGCAAACTTCTCTAAATCTAAATCGGAGAAATATTCCCTAATATCTTTCATTGGATTTGACAAATACTCTTTGGTTTGTGTCTCATACTTAGGACCTTTGAAATTTTTCATAATACACACAATAAAAAGTTTTCTTTTAATGTCGGCAGGCTTAATTGTTTTATATTTTTTTATAATCTTATCTCTTAATACTCTAACAATGCCATCAGAAATATAATTCATATGATTACCGCCAGAGCTAAGATTTAAGCCATTCATTAAAGAAAATTGCTTAAAATCATCTGAGTCAGAATGAAATACAGCAATACTAAAATTATCATGCTCTATAATTGTTCCATTATCTCCGAACATATTTAAGAATTTTTTTGCATTAAGTTTTATTCTATTGCCATTAAGTTTAAATGTGATACCAGGATAAGATACAGATAGATTATAAAGTCTTTGCTTAATCATTGAAATATGAGGTTCCGTAATACTTTTTAGCCCAAATCTTTGAACATCGGGAATAATTTTTACATGAACACCTTGTTTTCCAGTTGGTTTTCCTACTTTTGTAGTAACTACATCATTATTATTTTCACATCTAACAGTACATTTAAGGTTTCCATCATTAGAAATCCCAATAAACTCTTTAGAAAAAATACTACATAGTGAACTACCTACACCATTCGTGCCTATCGTGGTGGAATCTTTATCCTCAAAGTTAGAACCGGCCTTTAGTTCTGTCCATGCAAGCGTTGGTGACCAGAACATGCCTTTATGAGTTTCTATCTCTGTAACAGGAATACCCCTACCATTATCTTGAATTGAAAATTCATTGCTTGTTATATCAATGTCAATTTTGTTGGCATACTCTCCTTTTGTTCTAACAAATTCATCAACCGAATTATCAATAAGTTCATTAAATAACTTAACTAATCCCGGAACAAACTCTATTTCTTCTTCTACGAATTTATTGTCTTTAGTTATATAAACTGTTTGTTTTGATAAAGTTGTGCTACCTATATACATTCCCGGTCTCAGCAGCACATGTTCAATATCAGTTAAATGTTTTATTTCCTGTTTTTTCATAAGTTTCCTTTTGGGGTGCTTGAACCCAGATACATTCCTGAACGTAAAAGTATATGATCTTTTTCTGAGAGTTTTTTAATTTTTTGATTTTTTAATTCAGACAAAAATTCTCCTTATTTATTGGCTTTTCTAATTTCTGCTAATGGAGAAACTGCATCAGGATCACCACCAAAGATATAATCTAAAACTGCTTCTTTAACGCCATCTTTTTTTAGTTCTTCTGTAATTGCTTTACTTAATCTTTGAGCCTTATATACCGCCGAGTTACCTGCTGAAGCAAATCTATCTGCTTCTTTATTTTTATTTTCTACTGCCATTTTAATTCCTTATTTTTGAGTCTGTCTTATATTTATATCTGTATGTTAACTGATACCTGTTCCATCAAAGTAAAATTCCCACTTTAATTCATCATATGAATTATTTTCGTATTCTCCTGTCATATCATGAATATCAGTTGTATGAGTAATAAACCCGTTATAGTCTATCATAAAACCAACAGGATTACCTTTAGTAAAATCAAATTTCTTCATCTTTGGTTGCTGTAATTCAAGTGCTAAATCATAACCAAAACCATGTGCATATAAACATCTATTAAATGCCAAAACATCTTTTGCTGATACAACGGCTTTCGTTCCTAATAATTCTGTAGTCATTTACTTCCTTCTTTATATAAATTATATCTAAAATTTGCTTAAAAGATTAAGCTTCTAGTGGAGATACAGCTTCTGTGTCACCGCTAAAGATAAAATCTAAAACAGCTTTTTTAGTTTCAGGATCTTTTAACTTCTCTTTTCTATTGTTGCTTGCTTTTTTATATGCATTTACTGCTTTAGTACCTACTATTGTTAAATTATCGTTTTCTTCGTTGATGTTAAACTTTGCCATTTTGTGTCCTTTTGTTTTTGAGATAATTTCTATCTCTTTATGTTATAATTATAGTAGAATGTATCTTAAAGGATACTTAATTTCCTAGACATTTCTTAAATTTAGTAATAACTCGTTTAGTTTTTCTTTGTCAAATTTTGTTTCAGGAAGTTCTAATTCCTCACACTCTTTTTCAAGTTCATCTCTCATATTTTTAACCAATTTAACCACATCTGCATGTTCTCGCAAAAAAGTATTATTTTTAACTGCTAAGACTTCTTGACGTTGTGATTCTTTAAGTCTTGGATTAAACTCATTATTTTCGACTAAATCCTGAAAAGAAAATAAGCTCTGCAAACTCTTAGCCAAATCTTTAAATTTATTATCACCAGCATTCTGTTTTGAACCCAATTTAAAAGTATTAAAACTCATACCCAAAAATCTTTTCTTAGCTAATTCAAAATTTAAGAAAAGCATCCTATTATCAAGAACTTTTTTGAATTCATTAGATGAGA
>Ga0256837_1001287_pt1 | contig 17626 bp, 14 predicted proteins | sample 4562384metaG_FD_185976 | JGI IMG/M metagenome (GOLD analysis project Ga0256837, IMG submission 185976) | Hydrothermal vent microbial communities from Guaymas Basin, Mexico - 4561-384 | ecosystem: Environmental > Aquatic > Marine > Hydrothermal vents | place: Mexico: Guaymas Basin | collected...
GCATTGGTACTTCGTGTTTAAGTGCGTCTTTTCCGTATTTTTTGTAAAGTTTCATTCTGTAATCATAGATATCTTTCATTTCTCTGATATCTTGCATTACCTGGAATACACCATGCCAGTGAGCATAATCCGGACTTCCCATTGCTGCACCATGTCTCATTCTTCTACCTTCATGATGCCATAGGTAATAGTATAATTTGAAGAATGGATCACTCCATACATCAGATTTGATTAAACCTTTTGCTTTAAGATCTTTCATCATTTTGTTGGCGTAACCAATATATTGGTTATATAGTTTTACATGAGCGTCAACTCTTTGGAAATAATTGTTTGTAAAGGTAGCTTCGTGACAAGCCATACAAACTTTTTTCATTTCAGCTCTTGCTGCTTCCGGTCCCTGAGGATTACCTGCTGCCGCATTTCCTCTTATAACGTTGTTATTGCTCCACCATGCCCAACCGGCAGTTTCTGTACCTTTTGTTCTTTGTTTACTTACTGGTGCCCAAAGGTTCCATTTAAGTCTAAGTGATACGTTGTGAGTAGCTGTAAGTCCGTTAATTCCACTCATATGACAAGTGAAACATGTTCCTGCTCTAAGAGTTTTTCCAGGAATTTGTTTACCTGTTTCGAAATTATAATCTTCTTCATTTGTGTCAAGGATATGTCCGTGAACTGAAGATTCAAATACTTCTTTATCAGGATGGTCAGGACCTAAGTGACAATTTGTACATGAAGCAGGTTGTCTCGCTTCTGCTGCTGAGAATTTGTGTCTGCTATGGCATGATAAACAGTTTCCTACACCTCCGTCAGGATATAATGATGCCATACCGTCGTTTGGCCAAGTAGTGGCATCCGGTCTTCCGCTTTTATCAAGTTTAATTACGGTACCGTGACACTGAATACATATATTTGCAACTGCTAAATCAGAATGTCTAGGATTCTTTTCGTTTGCTGCAAATATAGAACCATCAGTTCTTATACCTTTTGCTAATTTAGCTCCGCTTTCTCCATAACTTGCATTTTTACCTTTTAATGTTTCATAATTGTATGCAAGTTTTGTCATCAAATAACCGTGTTTGTTTTTATGATCGGTTGAAATTAGCCATTGTGCTCCTGCTCTGGCATGTCCTGAATTTAAATATTCGGTAACTTCCTTAGCGTGACATTTTGCACACGTTACAGAAGACACTGCGATTTGAACTTGCCAATTTGCATTTGCTGGTGTTCCGGGGTGACCTTTAAACGCTGTCGGATAATCTTTTGGAACAACGTGACATTGAACACATCCTATGCCTGCTTTTGCGTGTTTAGAATGTTGCCAGTCTGCCACTATTCCAGGATCCTGTGCTTTGTGGCACATTAAACACTTCTTGTTGCTTACACCTTCCGGTTTGAAATTTTTAAGCTTTTTATAATTTGGGTTTGAATCTAAGCTGTTTGCTGCAAATGCAAAACTTGCAATCGCCGCTACACTTAACCCAGCTGTAAGTGCTTTTTTCATTTTAGCTCCTTGAATTTTTCTCTTTATTATTTTATTTAATTAAAGTGTCTCAAAAGTGCCAACCTGAGATTTATGGATAAAAAAAGGTGAAAATAAGTGAAAAGTGAAGGAAAAGAAGAGGGAAAGTGAAAAGTGTGAAAGTGTGAAAGCGGTGTTCCAAGTGCTCAGTTTACAATTCACAGTTTTCAGTTAAGAGAATATCCAGTGTCTGACACTAATAACCTTAACAACTTTAAAAACTTCAACTAACTCCAACAACTCAACTAACCTTAAAACCCTAATAACCAATACACCAATAACTAATATACCAATATATTGAAACAGTGAAATGGGGGGGAGCGAGGGTTTAATATTTCTTTTTTAGGCTTCCGAAATATTCTATTTCTTCTACTTTTTTATCGGTATTTAACTCTTGCACTGTAGAATTCATATCTATATGTTCTTTTAACTGGTTAAGTTCTTCTTCGCAGTAGCTCATATGCATATCGGCACTGATAATCATAGGCATTTGTTCAATTTTATTCAGTTTGCTGATTTCTTCTTCTACACATTCACCTTCAATTGTAACAATTATAATTCCTTTTTCTTTTTCTCCAAAATGAACGTCGCATATTTTTGATTCTTTCAGATTCAGCCATACTGCGTCATAATTTTCAGGTTTTGTTTTTACTATAATGCTTGAAATATTCATATTTTTCCTTTATTTTAGTTTCCAGATCAGTATTTCAGCGGGTGAAAAACTGATTATTTTTTCAGGCGATAAAAATTTGATACCGTTTAAAGCCATAGTGTGTCCTTTCAGGCTAAAAAGAAATTTTTTGTATATGCTGTAAACTCCGATGTCGTTTTTTTCGTTTATTTGGAAAGCAAATTTTGATAAATCGGGAGAAAGAGCAGCTCCGTAAGGAAGAAATTTTGATTTTAATGAAGTTACAGCCGTGTTGTTTGTTATATCGTAAACAGCTACTCTCATATCGCTGCTTCCGTTAATAATCAGATTGTTTTGTATGTCACAGCTTAATGTTTTGTCTTTATTGAATCCTTTGATTTCTTTGACGGAACCCGTTTTGATATTTATTATTTTTAATGCACCGCTTTCATCCCCCAATACCGCAAGTGAACGATTTTTATTTAAAGCGTATGTGGAAAATACATAATTTCCTATCTGCTTTTTGTAAATATTTTTATTTTTACTTAAATCATACAAAAGGACTTCATCGCTTAGCAGGGCAAAAAATATTTTATTATCCGTTATGAACGAACCTTTCATTAAAGTCTGTTTTGTGGTAAATATTTTTGTTAATTTGTTTTTTTCGAAACTGTATATGAATAATATGCGTTTAGATTCTTCCCCTTGTACCAGAATCATAAGTTTTTTATTATTCGGAGCTATATTCATAGAATAAATAGGCATTGATGCCAAATCTCCCATAAAATCATGTATTTTAGGCAGTTTAATTATATGTTTGGTTTTAAATGTTTTAAAGTCTTTTATTATTATGTTTCCGTTTTCCAGACCTGTGACAAGATATTTTTTATTAAAGGTTATTTTTGAGATATAACCGTTATAGGTTATCTTTTTTACAGGGGTGAGAGCAAACAGCATTGCGGCAAAAAAAATAATCAGTTTTTTCATATTTTTCCTTAAATAATTTTTATTTCTATTGCATCTGCGGGGCATACTTTTATGCAAAATCCGCAGGATGTGCATTTGTCGATATCTATTACAGGATTGAACATGCCTTTGTATATTATAGCAAATTTTTCACATATATCCTGACAGGAAAAGCAGACTGTTTGATTCCATGCAATACATTTGTTTGGATTTATAATCATTTCACAGTTTAATTTGTTTTTTTTGTAAATTATGCTTAATACATTTTTGGGGCAGGACAATGCACATTCATCACAAAAAGTGCATCCTGAATTTGTGAAATCCAAAACGGGTATATTGTCTTCAATTTTAATTATATTTTCATTGCACGCAGTTAAACACTCTTTTTTCTCACATTCCATACATGCCAAGAAATCTTTTTTTTGATCATAATAAGGAGGGTAAATATAGGATTTAAAAGGAGAGGTTTTAACTCTCCTGAAAAATGAGCGTCTGTCCATTATTTTTTTAATGATTCGAATTTGTTTTCGATTACAGGGTCAAGTTTAGCCTGAGGAGCATGGCACAGTGTGCAGTTGTATCTGCTTCCGGCAAGTTTTGAAGACTTTTTGTTTCCTTTAAAATTATCTACGAAATGGCTGGCCGGAATAGCCTTGATTTTCATAGCTTTTGCAGCCTGTGGCATATGACAAGTGATACACATATTGTTGTTTTTGGTAATAGGAACCATTCCTTCAACGTTGTGTGGAATCATTGGAGGTGCATCACTGAAAGAAGCAGGCATTGCCTTAACTTTGCCGGGCATCGGTTTTGTTTTATTTAAGTTTAATTCAGGTAGATTTTGTGAGCCCGAATTTAGATTTGCCTGTCTTATTCCCGTAACGGAAACCGTTTTTTCAGTTGTTTGACCGTTTTGACAGCCTGTAAAAATAAATCCAGCAATCAAAGCGGAACTAATCAGTAGTTTTTTCATTTTTTTCTCCTTTTGAGTTAATATAATTTCTAATTGAAAAATTAAGGGCATTATCATTGCATACTTCGATACATCTGCCGCAGTTTGTGCATTCAATACCGTTAATAAAGTCGCTTTTTTTATTAATAACAGGTGTAAGCACCTGAGGTTCGGGACATATGCTTAAACAGTTTCCGCAATTTGTGCAGTTTTCTTTTGTATGACGGACACGGATAAGGCTTTTTGAACCGATTAAGCTATACATTGCTCCTACGGGGCAGATATGTCCGCACCATCCGTTTTTTAATATAAACGCATCAAATAAAAAAATTGTAAGTAACCATATCCATCCGAATCCCGCCGCAAATGCAACACCTCTTGTAAACATTCCTATCGGACTGATAAATTCAAAAGCTGCAGCACCTATAAATGCCGATACAAATAATAGAACAGCCAAAAAGGCATATCTGAATTTTTTTGTTTTAGACGGACTTATGAGATTGTCTTTTTCTGTGTGAAATTTTCTTCTAAACCATGCCGCCAGGTCTGTAATCATATTAACCGGACATACCCAGCTACAATAAGCTCTTCCGCCTATAAGTCCGTATATTGCCAAAACAACAACCACACCCAGAAGCAAATCGGCACTGATAAACGCACCCGCAAATACCATTTGCAATACGGCAAAAGGATCTGCAAGAGGCACAGTGTCTAAAATTTTGGAAAAACTAAGGTTGCCTGCCAGAATTTTCCATCCGTATGCATTTGCCGCAAAATATAAAAACAGAATTGTAAGCTGGGAGATTCTTCTTAATATTAAATATCTGTTTTTTATTATTCCCATGATACGCCTTCATTTAGATTGTCAATCGCACTTTTTTTGCTTCTGCCGGTTTCGGTTTTTGTATTTGTTGAAGCGTTTTGCACTCTTTGTTGATCCGCTTTATCCCAGCCTTTTACATATCTGTCTCCCGCTTTGCCCAAAACGACTTCGCGAGGGAATATTTTAATTGCGGCTTTTTCTGTAACACATGCCTGTTCGCACATTCCGCAACCGGTGCAGTATTGTTCATGAACCACAGGTATTCTGTATGCATGTTTTCCTGTTCTTTTATTTTTTCTCCATTCGATTGTGATGGCTTTGTCAAGTTCAGGACATGCCCGGTAACATGCCGTGCACTGTAAGCCCCAAAAAGCTATACAACTGCTTGGATCAATTACGGCAACACCCATTTTTGCGTAATCTATGGCAACCTCGCCTTTATCGTTTTTACATTCATCGGGCGTTAATGCACCTGTTGGACATGCATACATACAAGGAATATCGTCGCACATAAAACATGGTCCGGTTCTGGCGTTAAAAAACGGTGTTCCGACAGGAGCCTTGTCACCGGGGGATGCAAGTTTTAAAGTGATAATTTCTTTCCCGTCAAGAACAACTTTATTGTTTCTGTTTTTACATGCTTCGACGCATAAACCGCATCTTATGCACGTTTTGACAAAGTCGGGTTCGTTTAAGGCACCCGGTGGTCTTAAAGTTAATTCTTTATTTTTGTTTTCTTCAGCAAATCCCGCAACAAGCGTTCCCGCCGCGGTTGCCGCAGCGGTTGCCTGAGCCATGTTTACCAAAAACGAACGTCTTTTATTGTCCAATTTTTATCCTTAGGCTTTATATTTATAAACTTTGACAGCCGCTTTTTTGTAATCTGTTTCTTTACTCATAGGACAGGTGGCATCCAGACATACTTTGTTTATTAGGATTTTCTCATCGAACCAAGGGACAAATACCAATCCTCTTGGCGGTTTGTTTCTTCCTCTTGTTTCAACTCTGGCTTTTACTTTACCACGTCTACTTTCAATAACTACAAGGTCAAATCTGTTGACACCGATTGCTTTTGCGTCTTTTGGATTCATATAGCAAAGTGCCTCCGGCATTGCCCTGTAAAGTTCAGGAACCCTCATAGTCATAGTTCCTGTATGCCAATGTTCAAGAACCCTACCTGTACACAGCCAGAAATTATAACCGTCTTTATCATATTTCGGATCTTCAGGGTGAACCATAAACGGTCTGAAAAATATTTTAGCTTTATTGGCAAGGTTAACTTTACCTTTGCTGGCAACCGGATGTTGCAGATTACCTATTTTTATTGTTTTTAGTAACGGCCCGTAGAATGCGAATTTTTCACCAGGTTTTGCATACTTTCTAGCATACGGATCGTATTCTGTGTTAAATCTCCATTTTGTTTCTTTTCCGTTTACAACCGGCCATTTAAGACCTCGGACTTTATGATAAGTGTCGAAATCCGCTAAATCATGTCCATGACCGATACCGAATTTTCTGTATTCTTCCCATAATGCTTTATGGATGAAGAATCCGTAACCTTTCCATTCTTTACCGTCAGTGCCGATTATTTTTCTTCCGTCTCCTCCGGCTTCCGTATTTTTATGCATTTTACCTGTCTGATGATTTTTGGCAATCGGATCAGGCCAAGGGAAGTTTTTGCGGTATTCAGGTCTGTTATACAATACGTCAAATAGTGTCATTTCAGGGTCATATCCCATAGCTTTGGCTTTATCTAATACATTTGGTAATTTAGCCTGAGGCCATTCTTTCCATACTTCTTTAAGTTTGAATCTTTTTGAAAATTCCATCATAGTCCATAAATCAGGCATTGAATCACCGTATGGAGTAACCTGCTGTTTCCAATGCTGTGTCCTTCTTTCGGCATTTCCGTATGCTCCCCATTTTTCATAAATCATAGCTACCGGTAAAATTAAGTCGGCAACTCTTGCAGATACGCCCGGATATGCTTCGTTAACGACAATAAAATTGTCCATGGTTCTTGCCATTTTTACCCAATGGTTGGCGTTTGCAGTGTTATGCCAAGGGTTGTTTACATGAACCCAAGCCCATTTGATTTTACCTTCTTCCATATCTCTCATGATTTTAACAAAGTGGCTACCTACTTTCGGATTAAGTGTTCCTTCCGGAATTTTCCACATTTTTTCAGTAATTTTTCTGTGTTTTGAATTAGCTACAAGTAAATCTGCAGGAAGTCTGTGTGCAAATGTTCCGACTTCCCTTGCCGTTCCGCATGCACTAGGCTGACCTGTCAGTGAGAATGCACCGCTTCCAGGAAGTGATTGTTTTCCAAGAAGTAAATGAACCATATATACTATTTCGTTGATCCAGCTTCCTCTTACGTGCTGGTTGAATCCCATTGTCCAGAAAGATACCGCTTTTCTGTTCGGATTACAGTAAAGGTCAGCAAGTTTTACCAGTTTTCTTTTAAAACTTTCAATTGATTCGTCAGGATCACCTTTTGCTGTTTTAGCTACATAATCTAATGTATAAGGCTCAACCGCCTTTTTAAAGTCTTCTAAGGTTATTTGCCAGTGGAAGAATGGTGCCATACCTTTTCTGTGTGCCATTTCCATTGTGTCACCGGCTTTCCATTTATTGATACCGGCTAATGCCGTTCCTTCCTCATCAGTTACCGTTTTAGCAGCCTGTTTTTTAATAGTCTGCATTTCTTTATCGGAATAACCTAATTTTTTTGCTGTGTCTGGTTCTCTCATACCGTAACCGGTATCCACAGTTCCTGTTGCAAAAATTGTGTGTTTTTTAACAAAATCCCAGTTAACCGCGTTTCTTTTTAAGATTTCCCTACCTATATAGTTCATAATTGCAAGGTCGGTGTTTGGTCTGAAAATAATTTCCATATCAGCAAGGTTTGAACATCTGTTTGTGTATGTGGATAAGTTAACTACTTGATATTTATCAGGATTGTTCAGTTTTGCATCAGATATTCTTGACCAGAGAATAGGGTGCATTTCCGCCATATTCGCACCCCATACAAATACGGTATCCGTAATTTCTATATCGTCATAACATCCTGCCGGCTCGTCAATACCGAAAGTCTGATAGAAACCTACAACCGCACTTGCCATACAGTGTCTTGCGTTCGGATCGATATTGTTGCTTCTCCATCCGGCTTTTACTAATTTAACTGCCGCATAACCCTCCTGGATTGTATATTGTCCCGAACCGAATACCGCAACTCCGGTAGGGCCTAATTCATTATAATATTTTTTAAACTGTCTTTCCATTTCATCAAACGCTCTTTTCCATGAAACAGGTCTGAATTTTCCTTTTTTGTCAAATTCTCCTTTATCGTTCATTCTTAAAAGAGGTTGGGAAAGTCTGTCCGCACCATACATAATTTTCGCATTAAAGTAACCTTTGATACAGTTAATTCCCCTGTTTACAGGTGCTTCAGGGTCACCTTTAACCGCAACGATTTTGTCGTCTTTAACCGCAACCATAATACCGCATCCGGTTCCGCAGAAACGGCATACAGCTTTATCCCACTGCCATCCGGCCTGAGTATTTTCAGCCGCCGCTTTAGCTTCGCTCGGAATTGAAATTCCGACTGCACTTGCCGCTGCCGCTGCCGCTGTTGTTTTTAGAAATTCTCTTCTATTCATTGACATATGCACTCCTTTTTAACTTTTTACATACCAATAATACTACTTTTTAAAACTATTTTTCAAATCGGTTATGATGAATTTGAAAAAAAAAACGAAATTGGCACTTTATAAACACTAATGAAATTAATAAATGTCAAATATGTGTCATATTTATTTCTTATATAAAATTTTTTATTCTTTGATATAATTGAAATTAAAAAAGGCTGAAAATGAAAATACTTTTGGTTGAAGATGATGAATTTATCGGCGAAAGCATCAAAGAATATTTTGAACTTCAAGGTAACAGAATTGATTATTTTTCATCGCCGTTAAAAGCCCTGGAAGAGGTTTATCCGAGTCATTATGATGTGTTTCTTTTAGATGTCAATATGCCCGAAATGAACGGATATGAATTTTATAAAGAGCTAAAAAATTATGCAAGCGATGTTCCTGTTGTTTTTATAACCGCATATTCCGATTTAGAACATGTGGAAATGGCTTTTGAAATAGGGGCGGCAGATTACATAAAAAAACCTTTTGAGCTTAAAGAACTTGAACTCAGAATTAAAAGACTTGTGTTTAAAAAGACCAGCAAAGTTAAAATTACTGATGATTATTCTTTTGACATAAAAAATTTAAAACTTTTTTACAGACGAAAAGAAGTTGATCTGACTCCAAATGAAAGATATTTTCTGGAAATTCTTGTTAAAAATATCGGACAGGTAGTCAGTATGGAAATGCTAAAAGACTATATATGGGAAGAAAAAAGCGTCTGTGACAACACATTAAGAACACAGGTTAAAAAACTAAGAGCGAAACTGAATGAAAATTTTATAAAAAATGTTCGCGGAAGCGGGTATAAAATTGAGAAACAGTAAAGATTTTAAATTTGATATTACCGTAGCTTTTGTTGTTTTTGCATTTTTGATTGTGATTTCATTAACATATATCAGCCTTTTTTTCTTTAATAAAATTTCAACTCAGGAATTTCAGGAAAAAGTAAAACTTGCGGCTGATAATATAGTTCAGGTATATAAGACAAAAGAAGATATTATAAAAAAAAGCACTCTTGCTATCGCCAACAGTGAACTGTTTTCAAACGATTTTAAAATAAATCCGCAGATAGTTTCTTCAATATTTAAAATATTTCTTTCGGCGAACAGGGATTTTTTAAAAATAAAATATGTAAACCAATACGGAAAAACGATTGTATACTGTAAAAAAATAGATAAACAGATAATGTGCGGGCAGAATGACAAAAATAATTTTGTTTTCAGGGATTTTAAATCAAAAACCTCTCTTTTTACAAAAGAGATTATGAATAAACACGGACTGGTTTTCGAAACTATTTCGCCTGTTAAAAATGATTCCGGTAAAGGTTTTATATTGCTTGAATCAAGTTTAAAAAAACTTTTTTCGGAATCCGATAACTTTTATAATCTTCTTCTGATGGATGATAAAGGCAAAATATATTACAGTAATTTTTTCAAGGCAAACAGTATTTTTGATCTTTTCAGCTATACACTTTCGGACAGGATTAAAAAAGCCAGGAATGCTTTTGTAACAAATGATATTTACGTTGTGGCTTTAAATAACAAATTCAAACTGGTTTTTATTCAGAATAAAAAACTTATAAATAAAACCAATGAAATATCTCAAAAACTTGCAATGGTGCTGATTTTTATTTCAATATTTATAGCAATACCTCTGGGGATGTTTTTTTCAAAACCTTTTTATAGTTTTTATCAGGATTTGGACACCAGGGTAAAAGAAGAAATAGCTAAAACAAAAGAAAAAGATCAGCTTCTTATGCATCAGAGTAAACTTGCCGCTTTTGGGGAAATGCTTGGAAATATTGCGCATCAGTGGAGACATCCGTTAACCAGACTTTCACTTTTAATACAAAATCTTGAAATAGCTTATAAGAAAAATAAACTTGATAAAGAATTTTTGGAAAAATTTCAAAAAAAAGCGTTATCCCAGATTAACTATATGTCCCAGACTATCGATGATTTTACAAATTTTTTTAAAAAAGACACCGAAAAAGAGATGTTTTGTCCAAAAGAAATAATACAACAGGCCCTTCATCTTATGGATGCGAGAATAAAACAGAATAAACTCAATATTGTGTTTGATATTAAAAATACCGAACGCTTAGAAGGGTATAAAAGTGAATTTTCCCAGGTGATTTTGAATATAATAAACAATGCTATTGATGTTTTAAAGGAAAGAAACATAAAAGATAAAAGAATCTGGATTAGGATTGAAGGTAAAAAAATTGAAATAGAAGATAATGCCGGAGGTATTCCCGAAGATATTAAAAATAAAATATTTGAACCTTATTTCACAACCAAATTTCAGTCTCAGGGAACCGGAATAGGACTTTATATGAGCAGGGTTATTATAACACAGCATTTTAACGGTGAACTTTATGCGTATAATTCGGCTAACGGGGCTGTGTTTGTTATTAAACTGTGAAAAGTGTGAAAGAGGGTGAAAAGAAGAGGGAAATATGAAATGGTGAATTTTAAATAATTGTTTTATAAAGTTACATCAAGTGCTTGACGCTAATAACTTAACTAACTAATAAGTAATATACTGATCACTGAAAATAATACAGCACTTTTTTAGCACTTTACTTCTTTATAATTCATATAAAAAAAGGTGAAGAATGAAAAAAGCTACACTTGGTGCGGTAATAGTAGGAGCTGTAATAGGACTTGGTCTTTCTTATATAATCGCGATATTGGTAGATGTAACGGGAACGCCAAAATTTTGCGGAAGCTGTCATACCATGAAACCTATGGTTGAAAGTTTTCACCAGAGTGTTCACGGAGGAAACAATCCTCATGGATTTGCGGTTCATCACTGCACAGACTGTCATTTACCGAAAGATACATTAATCGGATATTTGATTGCAAAAGGTATAACCGGAACGAAAGACGCATTATCGGAATTCGGCATTATTTCAAAAGTTGATTTTAAAGAGCATTTCTGGAAAATGGATGAATATGTTTATGACAACAACTGTTTACAGTGCCATCATATGGTAAAAGAGCCTCAAAAAGCTTTTGGTATGAGTGAAGCCAGCAGATTTGCACATGAGTATTACTGGAATCAGAAAAAAGCAGGTCAGAAAATAAGCTGTGTAAACTGTCATAATGATCATACGATGGCTAATTTTGCACATCCTAATCTTCTTGAAAGATTAAACGACGGGGAAAAATAATTTTTTCCCTATAAATTTTTCTTATAATTTATAAGTGACAGACACCTGGCGGATTGTCTTTTTAATAATTGAAATTTGATTTAAAAATAAAAATTAATATTCTTATGCAAAACTCTACTAGTAAGGGATATGTGAAGATACGTGCTTTATTTCATCGTAATAACAATCCGGTGATTCCTTAATACTGATTTAATATCTGTTAAATAATAAATGAAAAGTATGAAAATGATATATAAGTTAATCTTATATATTGAATTATAATTCGTAAAAAACGCCGAAAAATCCGTTATTTTATTTAAAAATTTTGTTAAAATTCACAAAAAAAGGTTTGTTATGAAAAAGATAATGGCTGTATTATTTATGTTGTGCAGTTTATATGCTACTGATTGGAGCGGTAAAATTAACTGGGCTATGGGTTACGGAGTTGCCCAAAATATTGCATCTTCTTCTAAAAAACTTATTATGGTTGATATAGGGCTTACAACCTGCCCTCCCTGCAAGTATATGGCTGAAAAAGTATATTCGGATAAAAAAGTTTCCGATTATGTAAATAAAAATTTTGTTTCCGTTTTTTATTTGGCGGATCAGGATACTTTGCCTGCAATAGTTCAGAACTATTTTACAGGCTCAACTCCTACAATATTGTTTATCAAACCAAACGGCGAGCTTTTTTACAGAATTATAGGGCCAAGAACCCCGGCGCAGTTTTTAAAAATTGTTCAAAATATTAATGTTAAATATAAGGGAAATAAATGAATTCTACACTGAAAAGAATATTCTCCTTGCTTTTTTCGCTTGAAATAGCAGTGGTGTTGTCTTTGATTTTTATACTGGCTCAGGCGTTTGCCACTTTTATGCCCACAGATACGGATGCGTGGGTTTATTTTTACGGCAAATTATGGTTTGAGGTTATTATGTGGCTGTTGGCTTTTAATCTTATCGGGGTCATGTTCAGATATAAAACATATAAAAAAATACCGGTTTTTATTTTGCATCTTTCACTTATTATAATTTTATCCGGTGCGGCACTTACGAGATATTTCGGTTACGAAGGACAGCTTTATTTAAGAAACGGTGAAATTAAAAACGAAGTTGTCGTTATAAAAAACAAAGCACATCCTTCTGATAACGAAGTTGTAAATCTGGGATTTAAAATAAAACTTGATAAGTTTGTTATGAGAAAATATCCCGGAAGTATGCAGCCGAGCAGTTATGACAGTTATGTTACAATTATCGACGGCAGTAAAAAAATCCCTTATCATATTTACATGAATCATATTTTAGTTTATAAAGGTTACAGATTTTATCAGGCGAGTTATTTTCCGGACGAGCAGGGAAGTATTCTTTCAGTTAACCATGACCCGGGAATGTGGATTACATATCTTGGATATGCTTTATTGGCGGTGGGATTTTTATGGAGTATGATTTTTAAAAAAAGCAGGTTTATGAAGACTGTTAAAAAATTACAAAAAAGCGGACTTTTTGCGTTTTTACTTTTTTTTATGCTGGTTCCAAGTATTTCAAAAGCTATGGATCTCGGTAAATATGCCAAAAAATCAGTTGACTGTGCAAGGGAGTTTTCCACAATCTTGATTCAACAGCACGGAAGAATAAAGCCTATGGACAGTCTTGATTTGGAAGTTATTCATAAAATTACAAAAAAAGCAAAATTTCTTGGAATGAACTATAATCAGCTTATAATTGGAATGGCTTCATATCCGAATATTTTTCAAAATGTGCCGCTAATTTATGTAGGACATCCGACACTCAGAAAGATGTTGAATCTGAAAGGAAAATATGCACCGTATAATATATTTTTCGGAAGCGACGGAAATCTTAAATACACAAAAGAAATAAACGGTGCTTTTAACACTCCCGATAAAGACAGATCAAAAGCGCAAAGGGAATGGATTAAAATCAATGAAAGAATATATGTTACTTATCTGGTTTTTACCGGGGATATTTTCAAAATTTATCCGACATCGAATGCCAAAAATGAAAATTACAGATGGTATTCCCCGGTTGAAATAGAAAAAATGGTTATGAGTAAAAAGATAGATCCTTTTACGGGTAATTTTTATATAAATCAGTATTCTTCTTTAATCGGTGCGTTAAAGGATTTTAATAAGACGGAGATTGTTAAAATTAAAAACAATATTTATAATATACAAAAAGAGTATTCGGCATCAATTTTACCGGATAAGAATAAAATCAAATGGGAGCTCAGATACAATCACTGGCAGGTATTTCCCAAACTTCTCGGAATTTATTCGCTTTTGGGGATTGTTTTAATAATTTTAGGGTTTACTGAAATTTTAAAAGAAAAAAGATTCGGCAAAGTTGAAAAACTGTTGTATTTTATGGGGATTGCGGCTTTGGCGGCACATACGCTGAATATGATACTCAGATGGTATGTGGCGGGACATGCACCCTGGTCGGATTCATATGAATCTATAATATTTATCGCATGGGGCAGCGCTTTTGCTTCACTTGTGTTTTTCAGAAAATCCATGCTGGCTCTGGGGGCGGGGCTTTTTGTGGCCGGTATGTTTATGCTGGTGGCACACTTAAATAATATAGATCCTCAGATTACGAATATGGTTCCGGTGCTCAAATCATACTGGCTTTTAATTCATGTGGCGGTTATTACTTCCAGTTACGGATTTTTAGGTGTGGGAAGTATGCTTGGATTGCTAAATCTTATACTTTTTGCTCTTAAAAAATACAAAAATCTTGACAATCAGATAAAACAGCTTAACAATATTATTTATATTGCGCTTTATATCGGACTTGCGCTTTTGAGTATCGGAACGTTTCTTGGCGGTGTATGGGCTAATGAGTCCTGGGGCAGATACTGGTCGTGGGACCCTAAAGAGACATGGAGTTTAATTACTATGATTGTATATGCTCTTGTAATTCACGGTAAAATGATTCCTAAATTAAGAGGAGAGTTTATTTTTTCACTTTTAAGTTTTTTAAGTTTTTTCTTTGTGTTAATGACATATTTCGGTGTGAATTTTTATATCGCTCAGGGACTTCACAGTTACGGGCAGGGAACGGCAGACGGATATTGGTGGATAAATGTGATTTTTGCAGGAATGGGTGCATGGTTTGCGGTTGTGATTGTTACATTGGTAATGTCTGTGCTGGGAAGGGTTTCGAAACCTGTTAGAGTTGATAGTAGGGATAACTAGGGAATAAGAATAAGATTTAAAAGGTTTAAATATGTATTTTATAATAAGCTTTAATTACAGAAATTCCGATGTAACGCTAAGAAGTAAACTGGCGAAACTTACATTGAAAGATTTTAAAGACTTTAAGGAAGTCTTTCTTCTTTCAACCTGTAACAGAATTGAAATGCTTTTTGATAAAAAGCAGGAAATAAATGTTTTATATGAAAAAGTTTTTCAAAAAGTTATTACAATTGAAGAATTAAATCAGGCGGAAATATATGAAGGCTCGGAAGCTGTTGAACATGTTTTTAAAATTGCCGCGAGTCTTGATTCTATGGTTGTCGGGGAAACGCAGATTACCGGACAGCTTAAAGAAGCTTTTATTGATGCATATGAAAAACATTATATAGGTCAGGATTTGACGAGACTTATACATTTTTCATTTAAGTGTGCAAAAAAAGTCCGTAATCAAACCCAGATATCCAGTGAGCCTGTTTCGGTCGCAAGTATTGCAGTCAGACGGGCAAAAGAGGAGCTTGGCGATTTAAGCGGATACAGTGCGGTGGTCGTGGGCGTCGGTGATACTGCAAGAATTGTGTGTAAAAACCTTATAAAAGAAGGCGTAAATATAGTGTTGGTAAACAGGACTGTTGAAAATGCATTTGCCCTGAAAGAAGAATTGGGCGATGATGTGAATATTGATATACATTCTCTTGAAAAACTTCCTAAACTTATTAATAATTACCGTCTTCTTTTCAGTGCTACGGCATCTAATTATGAGGTTATAAAGGGTGAATATATTAAGCCCGTAAATTTTAAAAGATTGTGGTTTGATCTGGCTATTCCTAACGATATTGAAAGCGGTTTGTGCGATGATATTAAATTGGTTAAAGTAGATGATTTGAAAGAAATTAGCCAAAGAAATCTGAAAAAAAGAAAACATGAACTTGAAACGGCAAACGGGCTTATAAAAAAATGTGTAGAAGAGTTTGAAAGATATCTTCAATCGGTTTCTATTGATCCTGTAATAAAGTTTTTACAAGAAAAAGCAAAAGAATCGGCAAATTTGGCACTTCAAAATGCTGTTAAGAAAAAATATATTCCGGCAGAAGTTGCAGATGATGTTGAAAAAGTGCTTCATAACGCATTTAAAAGATTTTTGCACCATCCGAATATTACGCTTAGAAAAATGGCGGACAGTGCGGAAGTTGATATTTTAGTTTCATCGGTAAAAAGACTTTTTGGTATGAATAATGCGGAAAATATGGATATGAATAAATGTGAATACCATATGGAGAAGGGGATATTTAAATAAGTGAACAGTGTAAAGTGAAAAGTGAAAAATCGAAAGTGGAAAATGAAGAAGTCCCAAGTTTTAGGTTCCAAGTGAACAATGTAAAATTAAAAAATAATATTGTATTTAGCTTTAAGCTTTGTGCTTTCAGCTTTTATAAAAGGAGAATAAATGATTTTTGTTGATGCATGTTTTGGTAAAGAAACAGAGTATACGCCGGTATGGATGATGAGACAGGCGGGAAGGTATTTGCCCGAATATATGGAAATAAGAAGAAAAGTCGGAAATTTTCTTGATATGACGAGAAATCCGGAAGTTGTGGCGGAAGTTACCGTTCAGCCTATTGATATATTAGATGTTGATGCCGCTATACTTTTCAGCGATATATTAAATCTTCCGATGGAAATGGGGCTGCCTCTCAGATTTGAAAAGGGAGTGGGGCCGATTTTTGATAAAACGATAGATACCGAAGAAGATATCGAAAAATTGGATTCAAGTGCCGACGAAAAACTTGAATACGTATATAAAGGCGTTAAACTTATAAGGCAAAGATTACCCGAAGAAAAAGCGCTTATAGGATTTGCGGGAAGCCCTTGGACGATTGCAACGTATATGGTTGAGGGTAGAGGGTCTAAACAGTATGCAAAAATAAAAAAAATGGTTTATGCAAACCCTATGATGCTTCACAGGCTTCTTGCATTCAATACGAAAGAAATAATAGAATATCTTTCAAATCAGATTGATGCCGGTGCAAATGCGGTAATGGTGTTTGACAGTTGGGGTGGTGCGCTTGAAAAGGAAAAATTTTTTGAATTTTCATGGAATTATATGAAAGAGATTGCAAAAAGTATTAAAGATAAATATCCTCATATTCCTGTAATTTTATTTTCCAAAGGTGTAGGGCTTTATATGGACGAAATGGACGGAGAATTTGACGTAATCGGAGTTGACTGGAATACACCGATCGACCATGCTTTAAGAGTGTTTAAAGATAATTATACTCTTCAGGGAAATATGGAACCAACACGTCTTTATTCAAAAAGCGCCACAAAAGAGGCAGTTGAAAAAATAGCCGGTATTATGAAAGGACACAGACATATATTCAATCTCGGGCACGGTATTTTACCGGATGTGCCTGTAGAAAATGCGAAATATTTTGTAAATTTATGTAAAAAAATTACGAGAAAATGAATTTAATTATCGTTGCAGGAGCTAACGGTAGCGGTAAAACAACATTTGCAAAAGAGTTCATTAAAAATTTTGAGTATTATTATTTAAATGCTGATGAAATTATGTTTAATGAAAAAGTTAGCAGTATTGAAGCTGGAAAAAGATTTTTAAAGAGGTTTAATAAGGCTTTGGGTAATAAAAAGAGTATTTTAATTGAGACCA
>Ga0256837_1001288_pt1 | contig 17613 bp, 20 predicted proteins | sample 4562384metaG_FD_185976 | JGI IMG/M metagenome (GOLD analysis project Ga0256837, IMG submission 185976) | Hydrothermal vent microbial communities from Guaymas Basin, Mexico - 4561-384 | ecosystem: Environmental > Aquatic > Marine > Hydrothermal vents | place: Mexico: Guaymas Basin | collected...
ATATTACTAAACCTTACTCAGCAGACTACTTATCTAGTGTAGTTCAAAGAAATGTTAATTTTAAATCGGAGTTCTTATCATGAGTGATAAATTAAAAGATATTATAAGTCAACAAAGCGACCAACAAGGTGTTACAATTGATCAGTCTGATGATATAGTTCAGTTAGTTGGTTTTATAATTGGTGAAGAGGAATACGCTGTGCCTATTTTAGCTATTCAAGAGATTATTAAACCTTTTACTTGGACTAGAGTACCTCAAGTTCCACCATATATATTGGGTGTATTTAACCTTCGTGGTGCAGTTATTCCTCTTATAGATTTAAGACAGAAGTTTGGATTATCTAAACAAAAACATAATGATGAGACTAGATTTTTTGTACTTAAAAATGGTGAAGATGTAGCTGGTTTTGTTATTGACAGACTTACAATGGCGATAAGAATTAAAAAGACAGATATCGGTCCTGCACCTGACACAATTAGTGGAGATGATACGATGATTGATGGTGTTGGAAAACAAGAAGATAGAATTATTACTATTTTAAAAGTGGATAAACTTTTAGAAAGAGATTTTTAATATTTTGTATGAGTAGCTCATCTTTACAAATAAGTAATCAATCAACTGAAATCCTATTGAACTTCCTTGGGGAGTTCACCATCTATAATATAAACTCTTACGATAAACAAATAGAACTAATTGATATAAATAATAAAGATATTATTATAGACTTATCTAAAGTAAATTTCTTAGATAGTGGAGCTTCCATATATTTATATAATTTACAAAAAAAGTTAGATAATAATAAAATAAATTATAAACTTATATGTAACAATAAAGATATATTAGATATTTTAACCTTAGTAAAAACACAAAAAGAAAAAACTAACCAACAAAATTTACAAGATACTCAAAAAAAATCAATAATAAAAAATATTGGTATTAGTGTGTATAAAAATTATCTTGAATTTTTATATTTTATATCCTTTGTGGGTGAGCTTTTTGCTACGAAGCTAAGATACCTTAGTTCTTTTAAAAGTATTAGATATAAAGAGATATTTTTTGAAATTAATGAAAGTGGCGTTAGAGCTTTTGGAATTATATCTTTAACATCCTTTTTAATAGGTGTAGTTGTAGCTTATCAGTCAGCATTTCAACTTAAAATTTATGGAGCAAATATTTTTATAGTGGATATGTTAGGTATCTCTATACTTCGTGAATTAGCACCTTTAATAACTGCTATTGTAATTGCTGGTCGTAGTGGTTCAGCTTTTACAGCACAAATAGGTGCTATGAAAATTACTCAAGAACTAGATGCGATGAAAACTATGGGTTTTGACCCATATATGTTTTTAGTGTTACCACGTATAATAGCACTTATGATAACCTTACCAATTTTGATTTTTATTGCTGATATAATGGGTATTTTAGGTGGTATGCTTGTTGCAAATCTTGACTTAGGTATTGGTACAAATTTATTTTTAGATCGTTTTAATGAAGTTATATCTGCTAAACATTTTTTTGTAGGTTTAATAAAAGGGCCTTTTTTTGCATTTTTGATTGCTTCTATTGGTATATATAGAGGTATGATGGTAAAAGATGATACTCAAAGTATAGGTTTTAATACAACAAGAAGTGTAGTAGAGTCTATTTTTGCTGTCATTGTTTGTGATGCATTATTTTCTATAGCTTTTACTAACTTGGGAATATAGATGAAAAATATTATAGAAGTTAGAGATCTTAAAACTATTTTTGGTACAAAGGTTGTTCATAATGGATTGAATCTAAGTATAAAAGATGGTGAAATATATGGCTTACTTGGACCTAGTGGTTGTGGTAAAACAACTCTGCTTCGTGAAATGGTTATGCTTCAAGAATTTAATTCTGGATCTATAAAGATTCTAGGACATAATCTAAATGACATTAATAATAATGAGGCTCAAAAATTAAGACAAGAATGGGGTGTATTATTTCAATCAGGTGCTCTATTTTCTTCTTTAACAATAGCCCAAAATATTGCTTTGCCTCTTGTTGAGTACACAGATCTTTCTCAAAAAATGATAGATGAGATAGTTGATTATAAAATAAATATAGTAGGATTGAGATCAGCTGATTCAAACCTTTTTCCATCACAGATATCCGGTGGTATGAAGAAAAAAGCTGGTTTGGCTCGGGCTTTATCGTTAGACCCTAAACTATTATTTTTAGATGAACCAACTTCAGGACTTGATCCAATCTCAGCAAGGGAATTTGATGATTTGATATTAAACCTAAGAGAATTATTAGACCTTTCTATTGTAATGGTTTCACATGATTTACAATCAATCCATGATACTCTTGATAAAGTTGCAATTATAGATGAAAAAAAGATAGTATATGAAGGAAGTTTACAAAATATCAATTTAGTAGATAGTGAGTTTGTGCAAATATTTTTTAATACTAAAAATAGGAAATTTAATGAATAATAGGGTAAATTATACACTTATTGGTGCCTTGGTTATATTTAGCCTATCTTTAATGATAGGGTTTGGATATTGGCTTTTAAAACCATCATCTGAAGAGGAGATGAAGTACTATCATATACACTTTGATGAATCAGTACTAGGTTTAAATATAGATGCACCGGTAAAATACAGGGGTATTAATGTTGGCAAAGTTGCTAAACTTAGGATAAATCCATTAAATCCAGAGCAAGTAGAGGTGCTTGTTAGTATTTTAAGATCTACCCCAATAAAATCAGATACAGTCGCAAAATTAACATCACAAGGCATAACAGGGCTTAGTTATATAAATCTTAGTTTAGGTACAAATGCAGCAAAGGAATTAAAAGTGGAAGAGGGTGAAACATACCCAGTTATAAAAACTGAACCATCACTGTTTGTAAAACTTGAAAACTCCTTTGGTAATGTTTCAGATAACCTCTCTAGTACACTTATACAAACTCAAAAACTATTAAATGATAACAATCAAAAATATTTTTCTTCTTTACTAAATAATAGTTCAGAATCTATGTCTAGAGTAAAAGAGATTTTAAATGATGAAAATCAAAAGCAAATAACTATTCTCTTACAAAAGAGTGCTTCTTTAGTAGATAAGCTAGATAGTCTCTTTAATCAAAAAACTATAAAAGATTTTCAAAGTAGTATGAAAAATTTAAATAGTGCAAGTGCAAAATTAGATATTTTGATGCCAAAAGTAGATAAGTTTTTGAACAACTCTATAGAGTGGGAAGATAAAGTCTCTGGTTCTTTTAACTCAATCACAAAAAGTTATTATAATATTAGCTCTGCAATGCTTGAGTTTAAAAAAGCAGTTGCTAGTGGTCAGTTTAACTTTAAAGATATGTCTAGTGATTTTATACCTACGATGAATCAAACATTTATAGAGATGCAACAGTTAATTATAAAATTAGAAGAGGCAATAAACCAGTATGAAAGAAGTCCAGGTGATATTTTATTTAAACAAGAAAAAATTAAAAAAGGACCAGGGGAGGATTAAGATATGAAATTATTATTTTTAAGTTTATCATTTTTATTATTTTCAGCGTGCACAATTAAAAAACCATCTGTTACAGAATATAGAATTATAACAAATAATATAATTTTAAAAAATAAAATTAATGGATGTAGAAATAAGTCCATTAAAATTGCGCAGGCATTTAGTTCCGCATCGTTAATGAGTACAAATATGGATTATATTTTAGAAAATAATAAAACATTTTCGTACTCACAATCACAGTGGAAGAGTACACCAAATAGGGCTATATCCTTAGAAGTTTTAAAAAACATAAGAGAATCAAAACTTTTTAAATATACACAAAACTCTAAAACTAGGAGTAAAAGTGATCTATTATTGGAGACAAATATAGAAGACTTTACTCAATACTATAATGATGATTTATCAATTTCATATGTAAAAATTGTTATAAGTTTTACATTAATAGATATTAAAACAAATAATGTAATTGCGGCAGATACATTCAAAGTAAAATTAGATACAGTTTCAAATGATGCACAAGGTGGAACAAGCGCTTTAAATGTAGCTTTAAGTTCAGTTTTAGAGCAAATGACACAATGGATTGGTAGCACTTGTAAATGATAAAAGAAAAAGAGTATAAAAATAGAAGAAAAAAATTATTATCAAAATTATCTAAAAATAGTGTTTGTATTATTTTTAGTGCTCAAAATAAAACTCGTTCAAATGATACACAATACCCATATAGACAAGATAGTGATTTTTATTATTTAACAGGTTTTAAAGAAGATAATTCAGCATTAGTTTTTGTGAAAAATAAGAATAAAAGTAAAGTTATCTTATTTGTTCAAGAAAAAAATAAAGAGCTTGAACTTTGGACGGGCAAAAGATTAGGTACTAAAAAAGCTAAAGAACAGTTTGATATTGATGAAGTTTTTGCAAGTAAAGATATAAATAAAAAGATGAAAAAGTATATAGGTAATAGTAAATCATTATATTGTGATTTAAAGTCATCTAATAAAAAAGTTAAAAAAATTATTTCACTTTCAAAGTCTTTGAAAAATCATGACAATATTTCATCACTTATTGGTAAAATGAGATTAATAAAATCAAAAAATGAAATAAAGATAATACAAAAAGCAATAAATATAACAACTGAGGCCCATCACTACGCTATGAGTAGAAAAAAGATAGGTAAACGGGAATATGAACTTCAAGCAGAAATCGAGTACATTTTTAAGAAAAATGGTGCATATAGTGATGCATATACTTCTATTGTTGCTTGCGGTGATTCAGCCAATACTCTTCATTATATTAGTAATAATAAAATACTGATAAATTATGAACTTATTTTAATAGATGCTGGATGTGAATATGAATATTACGCTAGTGATATTACTAGAACTATTCCAGTAAATGGTAAGTTTACACCAGCTCAAAAAGATATTTATCAGTTAGTTTTAGATACGCAAATTAAAATCATTAAAATGATAAAACCAAATATAAAAAGAACAAAACTTCAAAAAGAAACTGAAAAACTTTTAACAAAAGGTTTAGTAAAACTTGGAATCTTAAAAGGTAGTGTTAAAAAACTTCTTAAAAAGAAAAAGCATAAGGCTTATTATCCACATGGAATAGGACATTGGATGGGACTAGATGTTCACGATAAAGCTCCATATTTGGATGAAAATAAAAAGGAAATTGTTTTAAAAAAAGGTATGGTCTTAACTATTGAACCAGGACTTTATCTAAACAAGGATGATAAAAATATACCTAAAAAATATCGTGGAATAGGGATACGGATAGAGGATGATATTTTAATAACTAAAGGTGGATATAGAAATTTATCTTCAAATATCGTTAAAACTATTAAAGATATTGAAGAGTATAGTAACTAGATATAACTATATGTCCATCCAGTTAAATTTTCATTTTTAGCTTCAAAGAAGTTATCTGAATCTGCTAAAAAATCCATAACAAGCATTGGTGTATGTGGAATATCATTCATATCTTGTGGTCTAACAATAAGTAGTGGCATTGGTGTATCTTGAGCACCCTCTGAGAAACCAACTGGCATTATTCTTATCATAATTTCAGCTGGATTTGTAATACCTTCATTTTGCAAAAATTTATTCATAATATCTTTTTGAATCTCTTTTGCTATATCATCTGAAGTATTTAAAAATATACTAAAGTGAATAGGAGTCTTAGTAAAGTTCTTAGGGGCTGGAGCTGCCATAATAATATATTCAACATTATTTAAGTGTTGTTTTATCTCTATAGTATCAAGATATTTTTTAGTTGCTATTGACTCTGCTATTGGCAAGTTAAGAGTCCTCTCCAGTTAGTTTTTTCCCAGTCTCTTGTTCTATCTCGGATTGAAGCTTTGACATCTCAAAACGAATAGTATCCATAACAGGAAGTGGTACATTATCATCTTTCATCCAGATAACTTCATCTATATTACCACCATAATCAGCTCCAAGTTTTTCAACCATTTTAGAATATGATGATAGAGAATCACAAATCTCAACTCTATCGTCAACACAATCTTTAAGCTCTATAAACCATTCCTCATTACTACCCGTAACCATTTTAATAGTAGATTCAAATATTACAGCCATGCTTATCTCTCAGTTGCATCAAATTTTTTAGTAAAAGTTGCTAAATCATCTTTTTTCTTTAAATCACCATTATAAGGCATATCTTTAAATGCAACAGAGTCATCATTTAAAACTTTTGGAACAGCATCCCCATTCTCAATAACTTCCATATGAGCATCTAGCTCATCTTCACTGTAAGCCATCTGCATATCTGCAGTGATAACATGAGGAATAGCTTCAATAATTTTCATTTTCTCTAACTCTTCACTAACACCTTCACCTTCAATAGTAATAATTACTCTCCCAGCTTCATCATGCATATGATAATCACAAGCTTCACAATCTTTAAGCGCTTGAACTACTTCATCTAAATACTTTGGTACTGTTTTAACTACTATACTTGATATATTCATAATATTTATTCCTTTAATTTATTATACTTTATTCGTAAATTACTTTTCTTATGTTTTCGCCGTTTTCTTGGCGGATTTTATCATAGAGTTTCTGATATTTTAATTTATCTTCATAACTTGCTGCAATTATTAAAGATTTATACTCAACTAGTATACCATCTTTATATACTCCAGATACTATAGTATTTGCCCAATAAAAACCACTATCTTTGCGTATATTTTTTACAACTCCACGCCACTGCTTTTGTTCTTTTAATGTATCCCATAGATTCTTAAAAATAGATTTTGGCATATCAGGGTGTCGTACTATATTGTGAGGTTTTCCAATAAGCTCATCTATCTCGTAACCACTGATTGTGCAAAACAATTCATTCGCATGAGTAATATTACCTTTTAAATCTGTGCGAGATATGATTAGTTCATCTTCTGGGACACTAGTCTCAATTAAAAATTCACTTTGATTATATTGCATATTAACTCCTATTTAATTTTGTATAAGTTTATAGTAGTGCTATTGCTTGAAACTAAAAAGTAGTTATTATCAATAAACTCTATATCTGAGATAGTATTAGAATTACCAGTATATGTAGCAATTTTTGATTTTGTTATACTATTTACAAGTGTTAGGTTGTTTTTTTCATCGCTTGAATATGCAATTATCTTTCCATTTGGACTAAGTCCAACACCATATACAATGAAACTTGATTTTAAATGATAAGCTGATTTAAAAGCAGGTGCATATACAGCTACTTTTCTATCTTGCCCTGCTGTTACGATAATACCATTTTTGTAAGATATTTGAAATACATTATCAAGATTTTGCCCAGTGAGTATTTCTAATATCTTACCGTCATTAGTATTTAAAATTGTAACATCTCCACTTTCATCAGTTATTGCTACTTTAGTTTTATCTTCATTTAGTGCAAAATCAGAAAATTTTGCACCATTTATTTGAACACGATAGTTTTGTTTTTTATTTTTTATATCATAAGAGATTATCTCGTTACTTAATAATGCTAATAAAAGTGTATTTTTATTTAAAAATTTTGCTTTTATAATTGCAAGTTTTTGTTTGTAATCTATAATCAATCTATTTTTATTATTTTTATGAATATGGATACGATTAAAACCATCTTTAGATTTTGATAGAAGCATTATTTTATTATCTATTTCATCAACAGAAAATATTTTTGAGTTTATGTCATCACCCATAAAATCTTTTACCATAGGGACATTAATCTTTTTTATATTTTTTTTTGTTTTATAATCAAAAATATCGACAACTCCCGCATCAGTCGCTGCATAAATAATAGAATTTTTATATACTAAATCTATAACGTATCCACTAGCTGTAAAAGAGCTAACTGGTGTTTTAAACTTATCAGCATATGCAGACAATGTAAATAGAAAAACCAATAATATATACTTCATTATAAAACCTTTATTTCAATAGCTTCAGTAGGACATCTACTTATACAAAATCCACAGTTTGTACATTTATCATTTATTTTTGGCATAAACATAGCCGCAAAATCTATGGCATTGTCAAAACATGGATCTTTACATGAAAAACACATAGTGTGATGCCATGATACACATTTATCTTTATTTATTGTAACAATAATATCTAAATATTTTTTATTTTCAACTTTTAATACTTCAAATTCACAAGCAATAGCACATTTATCACAGTATGTGCAACCATTTAATCCAAATTCTATGTATGGTGTTTCGTCTTTATTAAACTTTATAATATCTTCTTCACAAACAGTACCGCATTTAGCTTCACATTTATGGCACTCACTCTGAAAAAGAGATTCATCATTAAAGTACGGTGGTCTAAGTAGTCTCTCTGGCTTTTTTTCGCCTTTAAGCGATGAAGCTAGAGAGCCAAAAAGCTCTCTTCTCTCCATTAGTGAGGTAAGTGACCTGCAGCAGAATTTTTATTTGCAACATCTGCGTCAGTTACAAAGTTATCACCACCGTGAATTGTTGCTAAATCAGCAGTGTATTTTTTGTAATCCCATGAAGATCTAGACGCACCATCCTCTGATGTAAACTCAGGTTCGAAAGTATTTTCAACTGCTAAGTTACCTTGAGATTGAGGAGCATGACACTGTGAACAGTTAAATCTTGCACCTTGAAGGTGTGTAGTTTCTTTAATAGAGACTTCATTTTTATAGTTATCAACTTCATTTTTAAATGTACCGTTTATAACTTTATTAGTAGGTCTAAAGTTAGTAAAGTGTGATACTGGAATTGGTGTAGCACCAACGCCTGAAGCCATTACTGGATCATGACAACTAACACATCTGTTATCACCAATTTTAATTGGTAACATACCCGTAGTATCATGAGGAATCATCGGTGGAGCATCTTGGAATGCTCTTCTAATTTTACTACTACTCATTGCTTGGGCAGTTCTGTACTCTGTTTTTGAAGCGATTGTACTATCTTCAGTATAAAGGTCTGTCTTTCTAAGACCAAGAGATGCTTCAGTTACAGGAGCATCTACTTCTGCAGGTTTTTTAGCTGTAGTTTCATTACAACCAACCATAAGTACCGCTGCAGCAACTAAACCAATCGTTATCTTACTTATTGCTTTCATTTTACTCTCCGATTTTATTATTTTTTGCTAATTTTCTTATTGAAAACTCCAGAGCATCGTCATCGCACACTTCGATACATCTTGCACAATTTGTACATTCCCCCGAAATAACAGGTAAACTTTCTTTACCTATCATATGTAGTACTTGACTCTCTGGACAAACAACTTTACATTTCATACATAGAGTACAATTTTCTTCTAAATGATGTACTCTAACTAGACTAACTTTACTTATTATTGAATAAAAACCACCAAGTGGACATATATGCCCACACCAGCCATTTTTAAGAACAAATAAATCAAGTAGAAAAATGATGAGCATCGCTGCCCATCCGAAACCTAAACCAAATACAATACCTCTATGAAGCATAGATATTGGTGAAATAAATTCAAATGCTGTTATTCCCATAGCAAATGATATTATTAGGCTTAAAGCCAAAACCCAGTATCGCATATTGCGCGATGCTGGTTGTCTTTTTGAAATAGCATCAACTCCAAGTTTTCTTCTAAGAAGTGCTGCTGCATCTGTTATTATGTTTATTGGACATACCCAAGAACAAAATGCTCGGCCACCAATAAGTATATAAAATACACTAATAATAAATGCACCTAAAAGTAAATCCGAAGCTAAAACAGCACCAGCTGCAAGCATTTGTAATGCAGCATATGGATCACTTAAAGGAACAACATTTAAAAGAAGAGATGAACTTAAATTTCCCATAAGGAAAGTCCAACCCCAAGCATTTGCTCCAAAATATAGTACTAATAAACCTATTTGAGTAAATCTTCTAAAAAAGAGATATCGGTAATTATTCCAAAAGTTTCCCATCAGTATAAGTCTCCTATATCATTTAAAGAGTCAAGTGCAGATTTTTCACTAATTCTGGTTTTGGTTTTGATTTCTTTAGCATTTTCTAAACGCTTTTCGTCATCTTTATCCCAACCTTTAATATAATAATCTCCTGCTCTACCCATTGCAACTTCACGAGGAAGTATAAATATAGCTGCTTTTTCTGTAACACAAGCTTGTTCACATAACCCACAACCCGTGCAGACATCCGAGTGAACAATAGGTTTCATAAAAGCATGTTTACCAGTACGTTCATTTTTTTCATACTCAATTGTTATGGCTTCACCTAATAATGGACAAGCTCTATAACACGCATCACATTGAATTCCCCAAAAAGCTATACAACTCTCATCATCAACAACTGCAAGGCCCATGTCGGCCACATTTATATCAAGTTCTCCATTCGTTGTAACACTAGATTCATCTAATGCTCCAGTAGGACATACTGGAACACAAGGAATATCTGGACACATATAACAAGGTATATCTCTAGGAATAAAATATGGAGTCCCTAGAGGTTTGTTATCACCTGGTGCAGCAAGTAACAATGTATCATATGGACAGGCTTCAACGCAAAGCCCACATTTGATACAGGTTTTCAAGAAATCTTCCTCTTTTATAGCCCCTGGTGGACGAAGTAAGAGTGTAGAAGCCGTAACTTCATCAACATAAGCACTCCATACAAATCCTCCAAGTGCAGTTATACCAGCACTTCGAGCCATATTTAAGATAAATTTTCTTCTATCACTTACGGTTTCTTTTTTCATTTTTCAGTCTAATCTTTCTATGCTTTGTAAATTTTTACTGCACACTTTTTGTAGTCTGTTTGTTTTGACATTGGACATGTCGCATCTAAACAAACTTTGTTGATAAATACTTTTTCATCAAACCAAGGTACAAATACTAATCCACGAGGTGGTCTATTTCTACCACGAGTCTCAACACGTGCTTTTACTTTACCACGACGAGATTCAACCCACGCAAGTCCACCTTGTTTAAGGCCTTTAGCTTTTGCATCAGATGGATGCATATAACATAATGCTTCTGGAACTGCACGGAACAATTCTGGAACACGCATAGTCATAGTACCTGAATGCCAGTGCTCAAGAACACGACCAGTACATAACCATGTATCATAGTTAGTATCTGGCATTTCTGGAGGATCCATGTACGGTCTAGCAAAAATCTTCGCTTTATTAGCCAATGATTTTTTCTTAGATGTTTTATCTTTCCCAGTCAATGTACCAGATTGTAGTGCTTTAGCAAGTTTTCCGTAGAATGCGTGCGTAGAACCATTTCCTGATTTTTTAACAGCTTTTGCAGCATATGGATCGTATTTAGCGTTAAATCTCCATGCTGTTTCTTTACCATCAACAACAGGCCATTTAAGTCCACGAACTTTATGATACATATCAAATGGTGCAAGGTCATGACCATGTCCACGAGTAAACGCAGCATACTCTTCCCAAAGATATTTTTGGATAAAGAAACCGTAACCTTTAAATACTTTACCGTCAGATCCAACAACATTACGGCTATCTCCATAACCTTCAGAGTTGTCATAGCCTTCTTGAATTTTATCAGCTTGGTCAAGTTTATATGATTTAGCATCTGCATTAGCAAATAAAATTTCATACATAGTTGTATCTTCAGAGTAACCCATAGCTTTCGCTTGTTCAATTACACTTGGAAGAGCTTTTTTACGTGGACCTGATGGTGCATATCCGCCCCATACATCTTTAACCGTAAATCTTTTTGATAACTCAATCCATTGCCAAGTATCACTCATAGAATCACCAACTGGAAGAACTTGTTGTCTCCAATGTTGTGTACGACGCTCAGCATTACCATAAGCACCCCATTTTTCATAAATCATAGCAGATGGAAGAATAAGGTCAGAAACTTTAGCTGATATACCTGGGTATCCATCAGAAGTTACAATGAAGTTATCCATTTCACGAGCTGCTTTAATCCAGTGAGAAGCAGATGCAGAATCTTGGTAAGCATTACAAACATTTACCCATGCAAATTTAACTAAACCATCTTCAATTCCACGGTGAATCGCCATGATATGTTGTTTACCAACACCATTAAGAGTTTTCGCAGGAATTTTCCATTTATTTTCAGCTATTGCACGATGTTTAGGGTTCTTAACCATCATATCAGCCGGTAATCTGTGTGTAAATGTACCAACTTCACGAGCAGTACCACAAGCAGAAGGTTGACCAGTTAAACTAAACGCACCATTACCTGGAAGAGCTTGTTTATTTAACATAAAGTGAACATTGTAAGAAAGTGTATTTGTCCAAGTACCACGTGTATGTTGATTCATACCCATAGTCCAGAAAGATACTACTTTTCTACCTTTTTCAATATATAGTTCAGCTAAAGCTTGAAGTTTTTCTTTGAAGCTCTCAAGATTTTCATCTGGATCACCTTTTACAATACTTGCAGTATAGTGTAGGTCATACGGCTCTAAAGATTTTTTATACTCTTCAAAAGAGATTTCCCAGTGACCTAATGTACCACCAGTGTGTTTCATTGTGTCGCCAGTTTTATAACCAAATGGCTCTAAAGCTGGTCCCTCTTTTGCAGATACAATAGTCTTCATCTCTTTGTTGATTGTTTCCATCTCTAGTGCAGTATATTTACCAGCACTACCATCAGGATTACGAGGATTGATAGATTTTTCATTTGCTCTTCTCATACCGTAACCAATATTTACTGGTCCAGCTGCAAAGATCATATTTTGCTTAACAAAATCCCAATCAATTACATTACCCTCTTTTTCATCTCTTTTTACGATTTCTCTTGCAACATAGTTCCAAAGAGCTGTATCAGTATTTGGTGAAAAGATGATTTCAATATCGGCTAAATCTGAAGTTCTGTGAGTATAAGTTTGGATGCTTATTACTTTTACACGCTCAGGATCTGATAATTTTCTATCAGTTACACGAGACCATAAAATAGGGTGCATCTCTGCCATATTTGAACCCCATGAAACGATAGTATCAGTTAACTCGATATCATCATAACAACCAGAAGGCTCATCAACACCAAATGTTTGGTAAAAACCAACAACCGCAGATGCCATACAGTGACGAGCATTTGGATCGATAGCGTTTGATCTAAAACCAGCTTTCATCATTTTTTGAGCTGCATAACCCTCTTGGATAGTGTACTGACCAGATGCAAATACTCCTACACCTTCAGGACCGCTAGCCTTAAGCGCTTTTTTGATGTGAACTTCCATCTCATCATAAGCTCTTTCCCAAGATACAGGAACAAACTTACCTTTTTTGTCGAACTTACCATCTGCACCAACTCTAAGTAGTGGTTGAGTAAGTCTATCTGCACCGTACATAATCTTAGCATTAAAGTAACCTTTAATACAGTTAAGACCACGATTTACCGGTGCTGCTGGGTCTCCTTTAACGGCAACAATTTTACCGTTCTTAGTAGCCATCATAATACCACAACCTGTACCACAGAAACGACAAGCTGCCTTGTCCCATCTCCAGTCGCCTTCAGCTTGGCTCGCTGCTGCTTCTAGCTCAGCTGGTACACTCATACCAACTGCCGCTGCTGCAGACGCCGCCGCTGAACTTTTAAGAAATTCTCTTCTTGAAAGTGACATATTTTCTCCTATATGATAATTTTCTAAATTTGTTGTTAAGGTGTCCATTAACAGTCTTAATTCTATCACTACAAACCTTTATATTTTCTTTTTATAAGCAATAAAAGTTAAATTCATTAGTTCAGGTTATATTAATGTTAATATTTGTAATTATAACTTGAATTTATTTAAATTATTATTAAAATATATATTTATATAAAGATTTTAGATGGAATAATTCTTGCTATTTAATTATTTTATATTTATAGGGAGACTTATGCAGTTTATTGAAGCACTAAAATTAAGAAGTAAACTATTATTTATCTTTGTCTTAATAACGATAGGTCTTGTTATAATAGGTATCATGGGTGCTATAAATGTTAATACAATGAAGAAGAACCTCGATAATTTATATTTTGGTTCATTAGTTCCAGTTACAGAATTAGGCATAATACTACAAACATATAGTAGTGCTTTATCTAATACTATATATAAAGCAAGAAATTCTCAACTAACACCAGCACAGATTAAATTACAAATAAAATCATCTTTAGTAACTATAGATAAAGAATGGGCACAATACAAATCACACTTTAAGCGATATGAAGAGCTGGGATATATTGAATATACAGATCATGAGATAGAGTCTGTAAATAGATATTTTATAAATATACTAAAAGCTATGAATAATGGTAAGGATATTAAAGTAATTTCTATAAATAATTTTGATTCTAAGATAAGACATATACACCAAGTTGTAAATAAATTGATAGATTATGAAGTAAATATAGCAAAGTATGAAAGAAAGAATTTTTTGCGAATATATGATTCTTTACTTTTAGAGGTTGGAAGTATCTTACTCATAGTTATTTTTGGTGTTATGATTATCTCTTTTTATGTATTTAAAAGTATTCAAAATGATCAAACAAAACTAGAGATTGCAACTAAAAAATTAAAAATAGCAAATAAAAAACTTGAGAGTGTTTCATATACAGACTCCCTAACTAATCTTTATAATAGAAGATATTTTAATATTGTATATGATAGGGAATTAAAACGAGCAAAAAGAACAAAATCTCATATAACCTTTATGATGTTAGATATTGATTACTTTAAACAATATAATGATACTTATGGACATTTAGAAGGAGATGAAGCACTTAAAAGTGTAGCTCAAGTTTTAAAAGATACTTTAAAAAGACCAGCAGATTTTGTATTTAGACTTGGTGGTGAAGAGTTCGGTGTGTTGTTTACAGAGACTGATGAATCAAATAGTGCAAATATTGCCAGAGATATTTGTGATGCAATTCGCGAGAAAAAGATAGAACATAAAACTTCTAAAGCACATAAGTATTTAACAATGTCGATAGGTGTTGTATCTTGTAAAGCGACTGATGAATTAAATGAAGAGGTATTACTTTCAAGAGCAGATGGAATGTTATATAAATCCAAAGATAGTGGACGTGATACTTATAGCATAACTACAAATGTTAGTGAACAAGAGCCATTAGTTGTTAGTAAAAAAGAGCTTAGTGCTTAGGTTTAAATTTAAAACCTTCTGTAACTAAAAGAGGACGAATCTTATCTTTTAAATCGCCTTGAAATTCCATCATATTATCTTTAAAAGCTCCACCGCAACCAAGTTTCTTTTTTAATAATTTTAAAACTTTATCTGTTGTTTCTTTTGGCATAAAAAACTCTCCAACTAAAGTTACAACTTTGCCACGTCTTTTTTCTTTTGCAAAAAAAAGCTGATGTTTAGATGGCTCTAAGTCCTCACCCATAACTTTACTTTTACGAGGGCTCTGTACCTCCGCCCAGCCATCATCTATATCAGCACCTATAAACAGGTCTAGTTTTTTACCACGACTCATGAATTTTCTCCAATGTATCTAAATCTTGGCATCTCTTTATCATTATGTGTAATAGTCTCAAAAAACATAGTATATGGCCTAACCCATAAATCTTCATCGCCATAACAAGTACGGTAAAGAACCATTAACTCTTCTGTTTCAGAGTGTCTAACTGTATCTATAACTTCGTATCTAGGACCTTTGTAATGCTCATAAATACCAGTCTTCATCTATAGCACTTTTTGAGCTAATATACTCATCTTGGTTAAATCATAAGAGTTCTTTTTTATACAATTTTCTACATCAGCATTAGATATATTTTTTGCATTATAAACTACGATAATCACTTCATCATTTTTTTTTAAAAATGTATATTCACCATAAGGAGTATATCTTGTAGCACCGATACTAATAATTGCCTCTTTTGGATAATCACATTCTTTAATATACTCACTTAAGTTCTCTAGTGGTCCAAAATCTTCTTGTGTATTGATTTGGTTTATCATCCAATCTTGAAGTTTTTCGTAAAAGTAAGAGTAACCATTTAGCTCAACATCCTCGCCATAAGCAGTTACTTTACCATTACGTCGTAAGTAAGAGCAGATGGCATAGTCATCCATAATTCCACCATCACTAAACTTATCAAGTTCAATAAGCTTTGCGCTTATCCCTTTAGAAGCTTCCCCCCAGTTCTTTTTATCTGAAATTTTAGAGGCACCTTTTACTCTGATAGAACAGTCGTTGTAAGCTCCAAAATGAGTAGGAGTAATTTTAGATATTTTATTATCTTTGTACTCTAACTTACAAATAAGTCCAACCTCTGGTTCTGCTTGAACATTTACATCTTGTGAAGGTAGTTTAATAGTATCTGATGAAAGAGGGTAGGTAGTTAAAATTTTTTTTGCAGATTTTACAGTAGAAGGTAGATAAAAAGGAAACATCCCTTTTGGAGCTGCTTCATCTGCTGTGATTATATCTTTAAAATCTTCTGCTTCACCGGCTTGGTCTAGGTGAAGTGCAAAGTTTCCTGCAATTCCTAGACCTAAGAAGTTTTTATATTTGTCCATTTGCTCTAGCTTCAGCAAACTCTTCGTAAGTACCTTTGAAGTCAATAACAGTACCATCGGCTTGCAGTTCTAGTATACGAGAAGCATAAGCATCGAGTAACTCTCTATCGTGAGATACACAGATAACATTACCTTTAAAACTGTGAAGTGCTTCACCTAAGGCAACGATAGCTTCAAGATCAAGATGATTTGATGGTTCATCAAGAACTAAAAAGTTTCCAGCTTCTAGCATCATTTTACTAAGCATCATACGGTGTTTTTCACCACCAGAGATACTTACTACTGATTTTTCTTGCTGTTCACCGTTAAAAAGCATACGACCAAGACAGTTTCTAATCTCTGCAATATCACGTTTAGGGTCAAAAGCACGTAACCAATCATAAAGAGTACCATCGCCAGAAATTGTGTCAGCCGTGTCTTGAGGGAAGTATGAAGGCTCTATTGTCGCACCCCATTTTACCTCACCACTTGTTGGTTTTATCTCTTCCATAAGAATTTTAAGAAGTGTAGTTTTACCAACACCATTAGCACCTATAAGTGCTACTTTTTCACCTGGTTCAAACTTAAGTGTAAGATCATTTAGAACTTTGTTATCTCCGTAAGAGTGAGAGATATTATGAGCTTCAAGTGCTTCATCACCCATAACTCTTTTTGCTTTAAATACAATAGATGGATCACGACGTGATGATGGTTTAATATCTTCAATATTTAGTTTGTCAAGTTGTTTTTGTCTTGAAGTTGCTTGTTTTGCTTTTGAAGCATTTGCCGAGAAACGACGAACGAAAGCTTCGAGGTCAGACTTTTCTTTCTCTTTTTTTGCATTGTCAAGTTCAAGTTGTTTAGCTAAAACATTTGCTGCAATATACCAGTCATCATATGTACCAGTAAATTCACGAATCTTTTGATAATCAACATCTAGTATATTTGTAACAACAGCATTTAGGAAATGTCTGTCGTGTGAGATTACAACCATAGTCCCTTCATGGCGTTTAAGTTCATTTTCTAACCAAGAGATAGTCTCTATATCTTGATTATTCGTAGGCTCATCAAGGAACAATACATCAGGTTTAGGGAATAAAACTTGAGCAAGTAAAACCTTGAATTTATCAGCAGAGTCTAGTGAACTCATTAAGT
>Ga0256837_1001289_pt1 | contig 17608 bp, 17 predicted proteins | sample 4562384metaG_FD_185976 | JGI IMG/M metagenome (GOLD analysis project Ga0256837, IMG submission 185976) | Hydrothermal vent microbial communities from Guaymas Basin, Mexico - 4561-384 | ecosystem: Environmental > Aquatic > Marine > Hydrothermal vents | place: Mexico: Guaymas Basin | collected...
TTTGTACTCATATTTTCATCCCTATTTTTCTAACTTTATTTTAACATATTGGAATTAGAACTCTTGCTTTTTTAGTTCGATTTCTTGGGAGCATTATAGTTCCCCCGTAACATCACAAAAGTTTGGATTTTTTTTTAAAATATTTTCTAGTTTTTGATTAAGGTTCATCTGACATCCTTATAAAATGTATTAAAGTTAAAGTTTTGATAATAAGAGAGAAAAAAAGAGGGAGATTATCCCCAAAAAATTGGGGAATAATAAGAAGAGAAAAACTTAAAGTTTCTCAGCTTCTGGAACATCGTAAAGAATATCATCCATTGGATGTCTATACATTGGCATTGCAAGACGTTTTTCATCAAGGATATGACCGATGAAACCAATTGAACGACCAACGATAAAGAAAGCGTTAAGTGTACCTGAAGCGATAAACTCATTTATCTCTGTTTCAGTATAACCTAATGCTCTCCACATATCTACCATTAAGATACCGATAGTACCATCAACGTTTAAGATAAGGTTCTCTTTTTTACTTGTAGTAAGAGCTTCAACAGTTCTTGCATAGTCAAGTAGTGGAGTTGCTGGGAAATGTTCAGCAGCATAGTTCATAAGACCAGTTACACGTAAATCTGGATTTTTAAGAGATTTGATACGGTGACCAATACCTGGAATTGGGATACCTTGCTTTTTCATATGACCTAAAAACTCTTTTGGAGAAAGACCATTATCATCAGCATATTTGAAATGCTCTGCAGCACCATCAATAGCACCACCAAATCTTGGACCGATAGTTAAAAGACCAGTTACAAGTGATTCAACTACTGATTTACCAGCACGTGCAGTTACTTTAGCATTGTGAGCACCAGAAACAGCAGGACCATGGTCAGCAACAGTTTTCATTACAGTTTCAATAAAGTCAGTTGCCCATTTTGGATACTGTTTTTTGAACCATAGAAGTGAAATAACATCACCGATACCTTTACCAGTGTCAGGAGTAGCAACACTAGAAATTGGGAAACCAGCATAAGTACACTCTTCACCACGATCATCAGAGATAGTACAGATAAACTCTTTACTTCTTCTGCTCGCAGGAACTGTACTCATTGCAGGTTCAGGAATCTCAGCAAGATTAAGACCTTCAAATACTGATTTAATCATTGCTGGAAGTTCATTAAATGAGTTTGGTACGTGAATACCAGCTTCTCTCATCGCATTATTTTTATACTCAGCAGTTTCCATCTCGCCATTTGCAGAAGCACCTGCATGACCAAATTGAACACCAGAATCATAATATTTAGCAATTGTACCGATACACCATGCAACAACTGGTTTAGTAATAGCACCAGATTTGATAGCTTCGATAACTTTATACTCTTCAGTACCACCAACTTCACCAAGAAGAATCATATATTTAACTTCTGGGTTTTTCTCCATTCTAAGAAGATTGTCGATAAAAACTGAACCAACAAATCTATCACCACCGATAGCAACACCCTCAGCAATACCATCAGCATTGATAGAGATAATATTAGAAAGCTCGTTAAACAGACCACCTGAACGTGTAACAAGTCCACAAGAACCAGCACGGTGTAGTTTAGAGTTTACAATATTAGTAATAGTACCACCAATATTAGCAACTTTAAATGCACCCGGAGTGATAGCACCAACAGTCGCAGGACCAATAATAGTTACATTTTTCTCACGAGCAGTTTGGTTCATACCACGAGCTAAACGCTCAGGAATTCCCTCAGCTGTAATCATCATAGATGAAAAACCACCAATTTCAAGTGCTTCCATAGTTACATCATAAGCAGTTCTAAATGATGCAAAGTTTAAAAGAACATCCGCTTGAGGTTGTGCTTTTTTAGCAGCAGCAGTTGTTTTGAAAAGTGGAATCATCACTTCATCAGGACCAAAAAAGAACTTCTCAAATTTATTTCCACTTGTAGGAGCTACGATAGCTGCAACTGATGGAGTTTTTCTTTGAATAGTATAATCATAATCTAACATTCTTTGGATAGCAGTTTTGTTGTTGTTCCAAAAAATAGCTTGTGTGTCTTTTGTATATAGTTGTTCCATATTTTCTCCTTACTTCTCTAGTGCCATACGAACGATGTCAGTAACATGCGTTTCAGGACCATAAACTTCAATGTATAGACCAAGTCTATCAGCAGCTTCTTTGATATCTTTAAGACCTTTTTCATAGTTAGGTCCTCCACGACGAACGTAGATTTTAAGATCAACAGCTTTCATTTTTTCAGCGTATACTTCAAATGCTTGAATGATACCTGTAAAAGTTTTTGCAACATCAGTAAAGTTAGCGATAGCTCCACCAATAATCATAACTTTACCACGACCTTGAGCATCTTTTTCTCTAGTCATTAAGTCAAGTAATGTTTCAGCATAGAATTTTGTTTCACCAGTAGTTGGACCACCTGAATACTCACCATAGTTAGCTAAATCATCGATTCCAGCCATATCAGCAATAGTATCTGCATAAACTACAGAAGCGCCACCACCAGCAACCATAGTCCAGATTCTAGCTTCTGGTTTAAGTAGAGTAAGTTTTAATGAAGCACCAGTTTTAGCATCAGCTTCTTCAATAGCTTCAACTTCTGGAGATTTAGCTTCCATACCAAATGCAGTAGGATATTCAACATCTCCCCACTCTTCAACCATCATAAAACCAGCAGTGTCATCAAGTTTTGCAACCATATCTAAAAGCTCGATTTTATTCCCTTGCATAACAAAAGGATTGATTTCAAGATATGCGAAGTTTAATTCACGGTATGCTCTAAAGAAACCGATACAAAATTCAGCAAAGTTTGCTTTGTTTTCATCAGCTACATCTTTAGGTACATTTGCACGAATTGCAGTTGCAATTTCATCTTCAGTAGCAGTGATTGGAAATGCTACTTCAATAACTTTTGCATCCCAGTTTTCTTCAATAGCAATACCACCTTCTGCAGACATATAGATAACATCATTGTCTCCTACACATGTAGCAGAAACATAATACTCTTCAGATTGTTCATGAGGAGTAAATGGCTCAACAATAAAGTTAGTTAGTTTATCTACAGATGGTTCACCAGTAGGCTTATCACCATCAAATGAAAAGTAAACACTCTGATCGCCAGTAGATTTTTCATCTATCCAAGAAGCAGCTTTAGCTAAAGATACATCACCTGGCTTAGCATCTCTAAAAAGAACTAAGTCATTCATACCACGCTTACCAAATAACATATCTGGTTTTGCAACTAGTTTTTTTTCATTTAACCAAGATGCAGTTTTTGCAACTTCAGTTAATTCTGATCCATTCTGAACCATAACAGTTTCATATGCATAAGTAAAGTCTGGAAAATATTTGTCCCAATGTTTTGCTAAGATTGACTTAGCATCGTATTCGCGTATCGCTTTTTGAGCCATAGAAACTCCCTATCTTTGAATTTGATAGGTAGTTTAGCATATTATTATTTATGAGTTTCTTCTATTGGAAGAGATAGGATTAAATCATTTTCTTTATTGTTTAATTTTGTAACAGTTCCACGATAAACTATCTTTTTAGTGTAACTTACAGTTACACTATCTTTTATTTTTGACTCTAAGTCTATCTCTTTTAAAATATTTTTATTACATTTTTTAATACCATAAAATAGCAATCTTTGCGACATTTTTTTATCTGTATCTACACATAAAATATTTTGTTTTTTCAACTCTTTAGCTAACTCTTTAGCTATATGAATTTTATATGCAAAATGTTTTTTTGGATTTTCTATCAAAGGGTATATCTCTTTATTAAAAAATATAGTGAGAGAGTGAATAAAAAGAAGTAAAAATGTTATGATAAAAATATTTTTATAACTTTTACGAAATATTTTTAATCTTACTCTATATGAATTAACAAATGTTTGGGCGACTAATGGTAAAGAAACGATAAGATAAGGTGCAAAATGTTCTATCGCTATTTTCTGTCTAAAAGAGATTAATAGCGAATAGATTAAAATAGTTGTTGATATAAACCATATAATATCTAAATTTTTCAAGAGATAATTTTTATAAAGTACATATACTATGTATATAAAGATAATAGGTGTAAAAACAGTCGCATATATTCCAATAGTATCTAAAAAATGACCACTTGGATAGCCACCAATAGAAAAATCATAAAGATAAAAAGAGACAATAAGTAAACTACTGTTTAGTAAAAAAAAGAATTTATCTTTCACATAAATAGAATAGATAATAAGTGATGCAAAAAGATAGATAAAATCTTTTTCTATAAATGAATAAAAAATAAGGGTTAAATATATATACTTTTCATTAAAATTTTGATATATATAGATAAAAAGGAAAAGGCCAAAAATCACTAACCCTGCACTATTTACAACCAATGCTGAACTCATAACTCCAGGTAAGAGTATAAAAAGTAACACTAACCACAAACGGTCTCGTTGAAAAATCATATTTTTAGATACTATCTTATATAGGAGTACTGCACTCATAATATGTAAACTAATCATAGGCACTCTTAATATAAAATCATTTTTAGCAAAATTTTCTAGTAAAAAATTTATGAATAGTTGTAAAAATGTAGTATCTCCATAAAGAATAGAAAGCTCTTTATAAGAGATAGAAAGTTCTGTTGTTTGAAAAAGTAAAATAAGAGTATCTATTCCTAACATTAGGAATAAAATCTGTTTAGAACTCATATTTTTAAAAAATTTCCTATAATTTCATGTCCATATTCACTCATAATAGACTCAGGGTGAAACTGTACTCCATAAATCTCTTTATCTTTAATTTTAAATGCCATTATCTCATTGTCATCTGTACTAAAGGCTATTGGTTCTATCTCTTTTGGGATACTATTTTTATCTACTACTAAAGAGTGATAACGTGTAGCAGTAAATTCATTCGGAATATCTTTAAAAATTTTACTTTCACCTTCTCTTTTCATACGAGAAGTTTTTCCATGCATCATATTGTCAGCACGAATAACATCTCCACCAAATACTTGTGCAATGCTTTGATGCCCTAAACAGATACCAAAAATAGGAACTTTATCTTTAAAATGTTTAATAACATCAAGAGTGATTCCTGCATCATCTGGAGTAGCTGGACCAGGAGATATAATTATTTTTTCAGGATTTAGTTCTTCTATCTCTAAAATATCCATCTCATCATTTCTAATGATTTTTAAATCTGCTCCTAGTTCTCGACAATATTGAACTATATTATATGTAAAACTATCATAATTATCTATCATTAAAATCATTATTTTATTTCCTCTTTAAAATTTGTAATACATATTTGGATATTCCTTATACTATTTTTACTATCATAGTCCATGTAAAACTTTTATTTTAATTATATCAAATCATATCCTAACATCTACTATATATTTTTATTTTTCTAGGGACATTATATTAATTAAAAAAATCTCTAGTATTATACTAAATATTTTTAGATATAATTTCAAAAAAATATTAGGATATATTTAATGCCAACAATTTTAGAAGCTATAAATAATCGTTCATCAAAAAGAGCATATCTTCCAAAACCTGTACCAAAAGATATTTTAGAACAGATACTTACAGCATCATCTCAAACACCAAGTGGCGCAAATATGCAACCATGGGTAACATATGCTATTTCAAATAAAGATATATTAAAAAAAGTTGGAGATGCTGTTATCTCTAAAATGGATGAAGGCATTATAAATGACCAATTTATTCAATACTATCCTGTTAAATGGGTAAATCCATATAAAAAACGTCGGATTATTACAGGTTCGGCTCTCTATAAATTTTTAGATGTAGATAGAAAAGACACTCTAACAAGAACTGAAATGTGGAAAGACAATTTTAGATGGTTTGGTGCACAAACTGTTATATTTGTTTGTACGGATAAAGCGAATATAGATGAATCACAAGGTGCATTAATTGATTGTGGTGCATATATGCAAACTATTATGCTTTCAGCACAAGAATTTGGTGTAGATAGCTGTCCTCAAGGTTCAACTACTGAATTTGGAAAAGTTATTGCCGATGTTCTAGAACTTCCTGATAATTTAGCACTTTTATATAGTATTGTTTTAGGATATGAAGATAAAGAAGCAAAAATAAACTTATACCAACCAGCACGTGTAAAACTTGAAAATAGTGTTACATTTATAGATTAATAAAAAATATAACTTTTTTATCTTTCACTATATATCTATTTTTTGAGTGTTATAAAACAAAAAAATTAAATTTAAAAAAATGAGAATAAAAGCAATTTCATTGTCAATAGTATGAATTTTATCTGAAATATTGAGATAAAGATAAAATTCATATCTATCTTCCTCAAAATAGGAATAAATATAAGTTAATAGAAGCAAGTGAGAACTAAATAAAATTAGTTCAAAAAGTTTTAAAATATTTTGTGTAATAAAAAGAGTTATAAAAAAAATAGATAAATTAAAAAAATAGAGTATATAGAAAGTTGCTATAAAAAGTTTTATTAAAATAAAAAATATAGATGGAAAATAAAATAAATAAAGTAATTTCTTATTTTTGAACAATAGTGTAAATAATCCGAATTGGAATACAATAAAAGTGCTATATTCCTCAATAAAAAATATAGAAAAAGAGAAAATTAGATGTAAGCTAGGGTAGGTATATTTTATCCAAGAGTTCATTATATTCATCATCTACATCACTATCTAAAGTGATACCTCCACCACTTTTATATATATATCCATCTTGAGTTTTTTCTATAAAACGTATCATCACACCACTATCAAGTTTCTCTCCATTGTATATACCAAAAACACCTGTAAAAAAACCTCTCTCATACTGTTCTATATCTTCTATAATTTTAATAGTATTTTTTTTAGGAGTACCTGTAATACTTCCAGCAGGTAAAAGAGCAGATAAAATAGTACCTATCTGAGAGTGCCAATCCTCCCCAACATTTCCACTAATATGAGAACTCACTTGTAAAAGTTTTTTCTCTCCACTATCTATAGAACTTATATATCTAAAACTATCTACTTTGACATCGGTTGCAACAATAGAAAGGTCATTACGTAGCAAATCAACAACCATTATATGTTCAGCCATCTCTTTTCTGTCTGCTAAAATTTTTTCTTGAGCATCTTCTAAAGCACTATCTATAGTTCCCTTCATTGGATAGGTATGAATAGTTTTACCCTCTATCTGTATAAATTTTTCAGGAGAGAAACAGACAAATTTATCTTTATAGCGAAGTTTATAGGGAGCGTTTGCATAGTTATATATCTCTTGTAAGGAGAGGGAAGTTTTAATTTTTGTAGGTTGTGTTAAGTTAAGAAGATAAGTATCTCCCGATTTTATCTTCTCTATAACTTTTTGAAATTTTAGTTTATATTTATTTAAAGAGAGTGGTTCTTTTTTTAATTTTTGAAGATGCTCTTTTTTTATATAGTTTTCATCTATCTGAAACTCTATATCTCTCTCTTGTAGTTTATCTAACAAAATAACCTCTAAAGTTTGAGCCTTAAAATCTGTAATAAATAAAAAAGGTTTTCTCTTTTTCCCTAAAAGGTTTAAATCTTCAAAACTCATCTACTATCTATCAGCTATTAACTTTTTAAGTATCGCCATTCTGATATTTACACCATTTGTCACTTGTTCTAAAACTTTACATCGTTTATCATCTAAAAGTTCATCACTAATATCTATATTTCTATGAACAGGTCCTGGGTGAAGAAGGATAATATCTCTATCTCCAATAAGCTCACTTGTAATACAAAAGTCAGTAGCATAATCTTTTAAAGAGGCATAACTTTGAGAGGAGTGTCGTTCAGTTTGTGTACGTAAACTCATAATAGCATCTACCTCATCTACAATTTCAGATAAAAAATGAGTAGTTTTTAGTGTTGTTTTAGGAAGAAATTGAGGGGGTGCAACTAAAATAACTTCAACTCCAAATCGTGTTAAAAGTTCGATGTTAGAGTTTGCTACACGAGAATTTTTTATATCTCCCACTATTGCTACTCTTTTTCCATTGAGTTCCCCTAGGTTTTCTCTTAATGTATAAAGGTCTAAAAGTGCTTGTGTTGGATGTGCATGTGCTCCATCTCCAGCATTTATGATTGATGCCTTTGTAGAGTTTGAAAGTATCTTAGGTACACCAGAGTTTTGATGACGTACTATGATGGCATCTGGACCCATAGCATCAAGGTTCATAGCAGTATCTACAAGAGTTTCTCCCTTTTTTGTTGAGCTTTTTGTAACATCAAGATGAACTATCTCAGCACCAAGACGTTTAGCAGCTATCTCAAAAGAGCTTTTAGTTCTTGTGGAGTTTTCAAAAAAGAGAGTGATAATTATTTTATCTTGAAGTATTCTTTCAAATCGCCCATCACTAAATCTTTTTGCATCGGCTAAAATCTCCTCTATCTCAGTAGTTGTAAAATCATCAGTTCTTATGAGGTGTTGCATATATATCCCTTGTTATAACTATTTTACAAATTATACAAGAGTTCACAAATAGTGTCAATCTCTCTATCAACTTTTAAAACTTTTTTTCTAGTTTCTAAAAAATATGGTTCAGACACAACATTAAAACTTTCATCATTTTCCCGACAATTAAAAGCTGTAAGATATTTAATGTTTTTATCTTTTAAAGCTTTTTCACTAAGTAAGGTATCGTTTATACATCCTAAAGAGCAGTGAGTGACTAAAAGAGTTATTGCATCAAAATGTTTAATAAGGTCTATCATCATAGTAGTGTCATCTATGGGAACATACAACCCTCCAGCACCCTCTATAATTAAAATATCAGATAATTTTTCCAATTTTAATATAGCTTCATCTAAAAGTTTTAGGTCTAATTTTTTGTTTTTAGATGCAACAAATGGGGCTGATGGAAGTTGATAGGTTATAGGAACTATATTATCTCTTTTTATATCTTTAAACTCACTATTTAACTCTTTTATAAGTTCTAAAAGCATATCTCCATCGGGTGCTGAATCTATTACCCCTGTCTCTATCGGTTTTATGACACCAACTTTGAAACCTTTTGAGGCAAACTCTTTTAAAAGAAGTTTTGTTGTGTATGTTTTACCTATATCTGTATTTGTAGCTGTTACAAAGATTCTTTTTTTCATTAATATTCTTTCTTTTATATTTTTTATTTATTTTATCATTTTTAAATTGTATAAAAATAATAGAATAAGATTTAACAATAATATTTAATGCTATACTTCATTTAAAATAGTATATAAGGAAATAAAATGGAAGCAAAAGCGATAGTAACCGATACTTATCTTGACCCTATTGAGATACAACAACATCTTACAAATGTTGAATATATATTAATGGCAACTCCTGCACCATTGAAATTTGAAGATACACCGATTCAATTTACAATCTTTTTAAATACAGATGAAAAGTTTTCACAAGATATTAAAAATGCTATCTTAGATAAATTTTTAGAGGAAAATAGTATTAGAAATCCTACTGAAATTATGAGTCAAATTATGCCTGTTGGATTTGGAAAAAGTACACAAGAGACTCCTATGCCTTTACTTCTTATAAAAGCTGAAGACCAAAGAACTATACCCTATACTATTATGCATGTTATAGATTTTTTAGCAGACTCAGATAATTTTATGGAGGCAAAAACTCATCAACTTACAGGCTGGAGTTATAGTTACAACTAAACTATTTTTGACACTCTTTAGTCCCCTCTTTTAAAATACATACAAATCCTGTCTCTTTTGTAATTCTTAAAGTTATAGTTTTACTTGAGTTATGGGTAAGTGTGATTTCACAACCTTTATTTTCACAAATTAAGCCGGGTTTGCGACTATCACTAATATCACTCTGATAAGGAAAATCTAAACTACTCTGTTTTCCTGTAAATGGACGCCCTAAATAATCAAAAGATATCCTATTGTACGAACATCCTTCTGTAAGTTTTACATCTGAAATCCCATATTTTTTCCCTATATTTAAAGAGGGCATTCCCTTAAAACCATCTGTATCTCTTATATCAATAGCCTTTGTATCACCATATCCACCTGTCATTATCTGATTTGCATTTTGTGGATTAATCGCAATTTCAGACTCACTTGCATCACCTGTACTCTCTCCTGCAGTATCTGAAAAAATTGTATATGCATATTGATTATCTGTAAATTTACTTTTACTAAATACTAATTGCCATCTCTCTTTATACCAGATAACAGCATCATCACTATTTTTACGATTTGCATTATATCTATCATCACTCATTGCAAGATGTTGTGTATATTGAATATGAGACAAAAGTTGAATAGCTACTTCATCTAATGGGTTTGTTTTTGTACTTGGTAAAATAATAGCCGATAAAATACCAATGACTACTAAGACAAAAATAAGTTCTATTATAGAAAAAGCTTTTTTCATAACTAATGAACTACCAAACCTTAATCTCATTATAAACACTATCTCTCTCAACAGGCGTAAATCCACTATTTTTAATAAGTGCTGTAAAATCTTCCAACTTTACACCATTTGCACTTTTTGCACCAGCTGCTGAGTTTATAGACTCTTTCTCTATCGTTCCATCCAAATCATTTGCACCAAACTCTTGAGCTACCAAAGCAAGATTTACAGTAGATGTCACCCAATAGGCTTTAAGATGAGGCACATTATCTAAAACTAAACGTGAAACTGCCATCGTTCTTAAAACCTCATCTGCTGTTACTGCATTTTCTATTTTAAGATAATTATTCTCTGTTTGATACACTAAAGGGATAAAACAGTTAAAACCACCTGTAATATCTTGAAGTTCACGAACTCTCATCATATGGTCTATACGATGTTCACGACTCTCAATATGTCCAAAAAGCATAGTAACATTACTCTTTTTTCCTCTTTCATGCCATTTTCTATGTATCTCTAACCACTGATCAGAAGTAACTTTTCCTTTACATATAAAATCACGAACACCCTCATCAAATATCTCTGCACCACCACCAGGCATAGAATCAACACCATTTTCTACCATAAGGTCTAAAATCTCATCATAACTTTTGTTGTAATGTCTCGCTAAAAAATCAACTTCAGCTGCTGTAAGTGCCTTCACATGAAGATGAGGAAATTGAGTTTTTATCTTTTTAAATATCTCAAGATACCACTCTAGTCCAGTATCTGGGTTATGTGCCGATACTATATGAACCTCTTTCGCTCCACGAGCATCAACCTCAGCTACAATTTTCAAAATCTCTTCATGTTTCATAGTATAAGGATTAGGGTTTTTTCTATTTGCTGAGTATGCACAAAATTTACATATATCGGCACATATATTTGTAGGGTTAATATGACGATTGATATTGAAATATGTCTTCTTTTGATGTAACTCTTGACGACACTTATCTGCCATCTCCCCTAAATCAAAAAAATCCATATCATACAGTGCTAATGCTTCTTTAAAATCTATTCTATCTTCTATTTTCATCTTTATCCTACTTTTGTCTAATCTATAATATGCCCAACAAATTTACTCATATTATCCATAATCTCAGAGCCTTTTCTAAAACTCATTCCACAAGCTTCATATGCAAAAAATACCCCTGCTTGATACTTAGCTCCATCACTATCTGATGGAAATTCTACATACTCTTGATATACTTTTTTATAATTACCATATTCACCATCAGTTTTATTAACTGTATAACCAGTTATATCAACTATTCTAGTATTTGCACCCTCTCGTCCAAAAACAGTTTTTTCAACATATTTTTTACCCTTTAAAGGCTCAAAAGATGTTTCTAAAAGATAGGGAGAATCTGGAAATAGGTCATATAATATTTTTAACATCCCTTTTGATTGAAAAAGAAGTGTATAGGCAGGATTTAGTACTATCGCCTCTTGATTATTCATAGTATTTGTAAGTGTTGTCATAAGTTCAGGTTCATCTATCGCTATATCTTCCCACGGATAAAGTTTAAACCAGTACTCATATTTATTATCATTGGCATCATAGATACCTTCATCATCAAAAGTAACATCTTCTATATATTCAAAAGCTGTATTAAATCCTGCATCTGTTGCTATTTGCTGAAGAAATTTTGTAGTTCTTTCCTCTTCATCATCTCCACTTACACAAGAAAAAAGAATTTTCCAACCATCATATCTATCATCAAACTCTTCAGGTTCATCAAAAAGGGTAATAAGACGTTTAAAATTATCTTGAATTCCCTCATATACATTATTAAACTGTTGAAACTCATTCATATCATTATGTTTTAGCAATGCCCACTGTAAAAGAGCTGTTTCAAATAGAGATGTCGGTGTATCTGCATTAAACTCTATCAGTTTTATAGGTTTATTATCCACTCCACCAGCTAAATCAAAACGTCCATAAATATGCCAATGTACATCATTTTCCCAACTCTTTTTTATAGCATCTACAAGATTAAACGGGATACCTAACTCAAAAAAAAGATTGTTTTCTATCACATATTCAGCAGCTTTCACATACATATCATATATCTCATTTGTAGCTTCATAATATTTTTCAGCTTCATCTGATGATATTTTTAGGAGTTGATTATTTACATATTTTGAACCATCACTATCTGTATGCCAAGAGAAACCTAACTCCTCTAAAGCTTCATTATCCAATGGCTTTATAGTTTTTAAATCCAACATCTATTTAACCTCCAAACCTACTACGACTTGAAGAACGACTTTTTGAAGAGCTTGAACCAAAGAAACTTTTTCTTTTTGCTTTACTTTTAGTAGTTGTTACACGATTTGAACGACTATATGAACTTCTATTTGAAGAGGCTGAATTTCTTGCAAAGTTTTTATTGTTTGAAAGAGAGTTTCCTATCATATTTCCAAGTAAAGCACCAGCTCCAGCAGCTAATAAAATACCAGCAAGACCCATTCCTTCATCACCATTTGATTGAATCGTTTCGCTTGTTCCATCTTGAACTTTTTTATATTCCTGCTCTGCTAAAGCTTTCATCTCAGCCTCATTCATAAATCGTTCAGTTACTCTACCATTTTCATCTTTTTCACGAATAATAGCACGATTTGGACCTTCTGTTGGCATCTCTTCTACCACTACATATTTACCATTTAACTGTTTTTCTATCACTAAAAATTTATTTTGAGGTTCTTGCTGAGTATGGTCTTCACATCCTGTTAAAATACCCATCATAGCCGAACCAAGAAAAACACCTGTTGATATAGAAGTTATATGTTTCATTTTTTTAATTCCTTTTTATTTAGATTTATAATTTTTTCTAAATCATAATCATAAAATGTAATATTTTTACGACCAGTATAATATAAATCTCCTCTAAATTTATATCGATGATTTTGTAATACAATATTTTTTTTCATAAATAAAAGTTTACCTATATTGTACCCAAGGGGTTGAATAAGTGTAGAAAAAGATAAAAAAAGAAATGTTCCGATAATAGATAATTTAATTTTTAAACTACTTATATAAATGGTTAAATAACCTATAAAAATAGTTAAAAAACTATATATATAAATATTTTGATTATCAAAAAATAAAATATTATAATAAATTTCTATCTCATAAAAATCTATATAATTTATTTTGACACCAAGAAAAAGAAAAAAATCAATAAAATATGTAAAAAAAATACCACTAAGTAAAGCTTGAAATATTTTACTCATCGTAATCTCCTTATTTTCTTTTCATTTAGTTTTAAAATGATTGAAGATTTTTTTTCACTTAATTTTTTTTTATCTTCTATAGTTATATCACTTTTATCTTCACAGAAACTTCTATTAAATTTTTTACCACTTGCATTTGCAGATGTAGAATATTGCCATATAAAATTCCGAATAACTTGAGAGTTTAAATGTAAAGAAGATACACGAAAAGCTTGATTTTTAACGATAAAAGTTGTTTTTTTAGAGCGTCGAATAAGGTTTTTTTGAGAATTTGGCACTCTTAAATCTAATTTCAGACTTTGAAAAGTTTTATAGAATTTTAAAAATGGTTTTATCTGTTGTCGAGATTTTATCTCAAAAAGCTTTTCACTATTTTGAGATAAAAAACCAACAGTTGTGTCAGTTTGTAATAATATTATTGACAAAATTTTTAATTTAAAAAATCTTGTATAGCTTGAACATCAGACCACGAATCATTTTTCATCTCTTCTAATGCTAAAATCAATGCTCTAGCAGCACTTAAAGTTGTAAAATATGGAATACTACGTCTAAGAACCTCTTGACGGATAACTGTTGCATCTTTCTTAGATGTATTATTATCTGAAGTATTAATAGCCATCGCTATCTCATCATTTTTCATACTATCTTCGATATTTGGACGACCTTCTGAAATTTTAAGAACTCTTTCACAAGGGATACCAGCTTCCTCTAAAATAGCTTGTGTACCTTTAGTTGCTACAAGTTTAAAACCATTTTTATGAAGTCCTGCGCCTATTTCAGCAGCATGTTGTTTATCACTATCTACAAATGAAAGAAAACACGTTCCCTCTGTTGGGATTTTATTTCCAGCTGAAAGTTGTGCTTTCGCAAAAGAGATACCAAAGTTAGAACTAATCCCCATAACTTCACCCGTTGATTTCATCTCTGGAGAGAGAACTAGATCTGCACCGATAAGTTTATGGAAAGGAAAAACTGCCTCTTTTACAGAAACGTGACCTTTTAAACGAGGTTTTAATATACCATTTACCTCTTGAACTATCTCATATTTATCATAATACTCTAATGAACTTCTAAGAGTTTCACCATACATAACACGAGTAGCCACTTTTGCTAAAGGCATACCAGTAGCCTTAGAAACAAATGGAACAGTACGTGATGCACGAGGGTTTACCTCTATCAGATATATCTCATCTTGGTATATCGCATATTGAACATTCATTAAACCAACAACACCAATATTTAAAGCGATAGTTCTTGTTTGTTGTTCCACTTTTTCAATCATCTCATCAGTTAAGTTTACAGGAGGAAGAGAACAAGCACTATCACCAGAGTGAATACCAGCCTCTTCAATATGTTGCATAACTGAACCGATATAAACATCTTTACCATCAGAGATAGCATCAACATCTAACTCGATCGCTTGATCAAGAAATTTATCTATAAGTACTGGTGCTTCATTTGAAACACTAATTGCCAATGTCATATACTCAGCTAACTCTTCTTGAGAGTAAACTATCTTCATACCACGACCACCAAGAACAAAAGATGGACGTACTAAAACTGGAAAACCTAATTTTTCAGCGATAGGAGCAGCTTCCTCTTTTTTACGAGCAAGACCATTTTCAGGTTGTTTTAGACCATTTCTAATTACAAAATCAGAGAATTGTTCTCTATCTTCAGCTAAATCGATAACTGCTGAAGTTGTCCCAATGATAGGAGCACCTATTTTTGTAAGAGCATCTGCAAGTTTTAAAGGAGTTTGACCACCAAAGTGAACAATAATTCCATCTGGTTTCTCATTTTCAATAACTTCACGAACTCTCTCTAAATCGATAGGCTCAAAATATAAAACATCAGAAGTATCATAATCTGTTGATACCGTTTCAGGGTTACAGTTATGCATAATCGTTTCAACACCCATCTCTTTAAGTGCAAATGCAGCATGAACACAACAATAATCAAACTCAATACCTTGACCAATTCGATTTGGTCCACCACCCAAAATAAGAACTTTTTTCTTATCGCTATGACGATTTTTAACATTTGGAAGTTTTGTGATATTTGTTGTTGAATATAAATATGGAGTTAATGCTTCAAACTCTGCTGAACAAGTATCTACTTCATTAAATTCTAAAGATACATGAAGTTTTTTTCTAGCATCATATATTTCATTTTCGCTAACAATATGCTCTGAGTTTTTAGCGATAAGTTGAGAGATACGTTTATCTGAAAAACCATCAACTTTTAAAGCTCTCATAAGTGCATCATCAAAAAGAACTTTATCTGTTACTTTAGCTTCTGCTTCTACTAACTCTTGAACTTGATATAAAAACCAATGGTCAATTTTACAAGTATCAAACATCTCTTCTATACTCATACCTCGACGGAAACCCTCTGCTACATAAAGCATTCTATCTGCATTTGGACGACGAATTTCATGTTTTATCTCATCAATATCCCCAGCTACATCATCAAATCCACAAAGACCTGTTTCAAGTGAACATAAAGCTTTTTGCATCGACTCTTTAAAAGTACGACCAATAGCCATAACTTCACCTACCGATTTCATAGATGTACTTAATGTACTTACAGCTTCTGGGAATTTTTCAAATGTAAAACGAGGGATTTTTGTAACAACATAATCTATAACTGGTTCAAATGATGCAGGTGTTCCTGTAATATCATTTGTAATCTCATCAAGAGTATATCCGATAGCTAAAAGAGTAGCTACTTTAGCGATAGGATAACCAGTTGCTTTTGAAGCAAGAGCAGATGAACGTGAAACACGAGGGTTCATCTCGATAACAATCATACGTCCTGTATTTGGACAGATAGAAAACTGAACATTACTTCCACCAGTATCTACACCAATCTCACGTAAAATATCAAAAGAAGCATTACGCATTCTTTGGTACTCTTTATCTGTAAGAGTTAGAGCTGGAGCGACAGTGATACTATCTCCAGTATGAACACCCATCGGGTCAAAGTTTTCAATAGCACAAACGATGATACAGTTATCTGCTTTATCACGAATAACCTCCATCTCATACTCTTTCCAACCTAACATAGATTCCATAATTTCGATCTCATTTACTGGAGAAGCGGAAAGACCTTCCTCTGCTAGAGCTTTGAACTCTTCCATATTGTAAGCAACACCAGAACCACCACCAGCAAGAGTAAATGATGCTCTACTGATAACTGGGAAACCTATCTCTTTCGCTTTTTCTATCGCTTCATCAACTGTATAAGCATTAGCACTTTTTGGTAGATCCATACCAATTTTAATCATCGCTTCATTAAATGCTGAACGGTCTTCACCTTTATGGATAGCTTCAGGAGTTGCTCCTAAAAATTCTACACCTTCAAGCATACCTTTTTCATACATACTTGTAGCAACGTTTAGAGCAGTTTGTCCACCCATAGTTGGTAGAACAGCGTCTACATTTTCTTTTTTGATAATTCTAGCAATAACATCTTCTTTGATTGGTTCGATGTAAGTTCTATCAGCAAACTCAGGGTCAGTCATAATAGTTGCAGGATTAGAGTTAATAAGAACTACTCGGTAGCCTTGCTCTTTAAGAGTTTTAACAGCTTGAGTTCCTGAGTAGTCAAATTCACAAGCTTGTCCGATAACAATCGGACCAGAACCTATAAGTAAAATAGTTTTAATGTCGGTGCGTTTTGGCATATTTTTACCTCTTAAAAATGTATATAAAATTCGCTTATTATACTAAAGAGGTACTTAATATTTCCACAATTCAAAAAATATTAGACTTGTTACGATATAAAATACTGACGTTACGATAAAGAAGTTATAAGAATGTACAAAAAGTGAGAAAAATAGGTAACTACTCAGCCCAATAAAAAAGCAAAACTTATCAAAAAAACAGAAAAAATAAGTTAGAATCTAAAATAGTAAAAGAGGGGAATGTCGTTTGTTA
>Ga0256837_1001290_pt1 | contig 17600 bp, 22 predicted proteins | sample 4562384metaG_FD_185976 | JGI IMG/M metagenome (GOLD analysis project Ga0256837, IMG submission 185976) | Hydrothermal vent microbial communities from Guaymas Basin, Mexico - 4561-384 | ecosystem: Environmental > Aquatic > Marine > Hydrothermal vents | place: Mexico: Guaymas Basin | collected...
CTGTTATAAAAAATAAATTAGAATGAGAATGAGTATTAAATATTTTATATATAAAATCACCTTCTGTTAATTCAATTCCTTTTTTACCTTTTGTACCTCTATTTTGTGAATTAATAAATTTAGCTGGTACTCTTTTTACATAACCTTTATGAGTTAAATAAATAATACAATCCTCTTTTGGAATTATTTCTTCAAGATCTATGCTACCTAATTCATTTTTTATTTCAGTTCTTCTTTCATAACCAATAACTTTTTCAGATTCTTTTAAATCTTCTATAAGTAATTCACATTGTTTAGGATAATCAGTAAGTATAAAAATACAATCTTTAATAATTTCTTTAAATTTTTTCTCTTCTTCTTTTAATTCTTTTTTTTGAATAGAAGTTAATTTTGAAAGTCTCATATTAAGAATAGCTGAACCTTGTTTTTCTGAGAACCCATATTCTTTCATAATTTTTTTAATAGCTATTTCAGAATTTTTTGAACTTTTAATTATTTTAATTAATTCGTCAATAATATCTAAAGCTTTTAAAAAACCTTCTATAATATGTAATGTGGCTTCAGCCTTTTCTTTTACACTTTTATATTTTCTATTAATAACTTCAAATCTATGGTCAATATATCTATTTAATATTTGTAAAAGACCATATTCTTTTGGTGTATAAGCCAGTTCTCCAAATGAATTAACTTCTCTATCTATTACAATAGAAAAATAAGGTATAGAAGTATCAAAATCAGTATTTTTTAAAATATAACTCCAAACTAATTCAGGATCCCAACCACTTTTAATATCAATGACAATTCTTATCTTTGTATCTGATTGATCTGATATAGTTGATATTGCAGAAGCAAGTTTGTTATCTTTATTATTTCTTTTTAAATCTACAATTTGTTGAATTAATGTAGGTTTAAGCTTACCCCAAGGTATTTCTGTAACAATAATAGAATTTCTTTTTTTATTTGTTTCAATATGATATTTTGATCTTACTCTTACATTACCTCTACCACTTTTTATAATATCTAACATATTTCCAGTATTATAAACAATTCCTCCTGTCGGAAAATCAGGTGCTGGAACATAAGATAAAAAATCTTCAGCTGTAAAATCTTCTTTATTTTTTCTAGATTCTAATAAAGCAATTGAAGCCTTTATAATTTCAGAAGGATTATGAGGTAAAATAGAAGAAGCCATTCCAACGGCAATAGAACCTCTAAGAACACCATTAATAAGAATTAAAGGATATGGGGTTGGCAAAACAGTAGGTTCCCGTTCTTCTCCGTCGTAATTAGGAATAAAATCAACTGTATCGTGTTCTAAATCTTTAAAAAGCAAAGAAGCTGCTTTTGTCATTCTACATTCTGTATATCTACTAGAAGCAGGACTATCACCGTCAATAGAACCCCAGTTTCCCTGACCGTCAATTAAAGGTAAATTTTGTTTCCATGGTTGACTTAAATTTACCATAGTTGTATATACACCAATATCTCCATGAGGGTGATACAATGCAATTGTTGTTCCTGTAACTCTTGCTGCTTTTTTAAATTTCCCAGAATGAGTAATTCCAATATCTTTCATTGTATAAATAGCTCTTCTCTGAGAGACTTTTAAACCGTCTCTTAAATCAGGTAAAGCTCTCCCTACAACAACACTTGCTGAATATAAAATATAATTTTTTGTAGCAACTGTACCAACGTCAGCTTTTTCTTGATTATGAAAATCAACACCTAACATTTTATTAAATAAAATTTTATACCTTTCATATTTTTGTTCTAAAGTTTCTTCAATCATTAAGACCTCTCTTTTTAAATTTTTTATAATAGTATTATACTTAACTTTTCTTAATAAATCCTTAAATCATTCCCTAAAATAGGGCTTTTTGTAATTTTAATTATATATTTAAAATATTAATTATTACATTTAAAAGATCTTCATAAGAGGTATAAAAAATGAATTTAGAAAACAAAGAAAACTTAATTAAAAATATTTTAGGAGTCGAATCATTAGATAATTATTTAAATAAAGATTATCTAAAATATATTAATGAAACTTTACAATTAACACATTCCTTAGAATATGAAGATATTCTTATACTTACATATTTTTTTGAAAAAAATCTAAATAATGAAAATACAAATTTATTTTCAAAATTTCCTCAAAATTGGTTTGCAAGTTTAGGTTATGAACCTTTTGGAGCTTATACTTATATAGTTATTGAAAATACAGAAGGACTTAATGTTTTTGGTGATACAAATGATATACCACAAATATATAAATATATTTTGTTTTTAATTGAAGAAGATCAATATATTGCTGTTGACGGCTCAAATGATAAGAATACTTGGGACTATAAATTTATTTAAATTTTAAGTATAATTAAAAAAAATTAAGGATAAAAATTTGAAAGATTTAGAAACTTTGAAAAATTATTGGGAATTTTATGAAACTGAGATTTCAGAAAAAAAGTATAATGATATAATTGAATTATTTACTTATTTTGAAGAAAAGCTAAAAGAAGAATTAAATAATTTTAATTTAAATATTAAAGATCCATTTTATATTTCTCCACATGCAATTATTAGAATAATGCAAAGTGACTTATCTATAAAAGATATTAATGATATTTTAAATGCAACTATTAAGGCACATATATATTATATAAATAAAACTTTAAAAGAAAATGGTTTTATTCATAAATATAAAACTATGTTTGTTGCACTAGATAGAATTGAATTAAGACATAAAGATATTTTTATTGTATTTAAAACTAGAGAGGAAAATAATATTTTAAATAGATTAGATATTATTTCCTTAGGTGTTCCTGGTAAAAGAAAAAGAAATTTATACAAAGTCAAAGGTTGGGAAAAATTTTCAAATGAAGAAAAAAAGAATTATTTAATTAATCAAAAATTAAGCAAATAAATATTATAATAAAAGAAAAGGATTTTTTATGGCAGTTTTATTTATATATAAATCAAAAGAAGAAAACAATAAAAAACATTTAGCTTGTTTAGCTTTAAAATTATCAACAGATAATAAAATTATCAGCAGTAAAATAAAAAAAGAAATTTTTGATTTAAATGAAAATATTCAAGAAAAATGGCCATGGGCAGTACTAAATAATGAAAATCATTTTTTTATAGAAGATTTTAATCACGAATATAAAAATTTAGCAGAAGATCTATTAGATAAAGCTTTACAAAATTTTAATTCTAAATTAATGTATTCAACAAATGATATAGAAAATTTATATAAAGATTATCCAGAAGAAGAAAAAATTATAAAAGTTGAATTAATGAAAAATATAATTTTTCTTAAAAACTTTTTAATTTTTCAAGAAAATCCAGAAGCTATTTATGATTTTCCATTATTCCAAGAATTAAAAATAAAAAGTAAAAATGAAAATTATTTAATCGAAGATTGGTTAATTGATATGGAAAAATTATTTGGAGAAGTTTAAAAATGAATAAAAAAGATATTGAAAAAATAGTTAAAGAACAAATAAAAAGTATTGAAAATAATCAAAATAAATATAATTTAGATATAAATGATATTTTATATTCTACTTTTGAAAATGAATTAAGAAAATCAAATTTATTTGATTCTAAATTTATAGAAGAATTATTAATGTTAATTATGATAGATATATCTATACCTATTGATTATGAAGAAGAATTTCTTTTACAAGAATTAATTCAAAAATTAGCATTAATTGTAATAGAAAAGTATAAGTTTTTTAATAAAAAAGAATTAAGTTCAAAACTTTTAATTAAAATCTACGCAAAAAAGATAAAAATATCTATTAATTAAGATTTTAATCTTATAACATATTATCAATTTTTTGATTTAAGGTGTAAATGAAATATGTGTGTACAGCATACCTCCAACAACTATAATGAAAGTTTTTTCTCTTTGAGATTAAGCACAAAATTAGTTTGTTTGGACATTTTCTACCTTATACAATCAAGTTGATATATGAACTAAACTAACCCTGTTTCACGGGTAGTTCATATTATAAATCTCAAGCAGGTAGACTGAAGAGATATGTGAAACCGACTACCGGCCAATTTATTGGGGTATGTTTGTATAAGGACGTGGTGTCCTTCAACTCGTAGTCAATGGTGACTACAACTTATATATATCTTTGATATATATATTTAAGAGTTGTGACAATTGCAATATTTAATACTTTACCGGGTTTTAAATATTAGAATATAAGGTAAGTCTTTTGATACTTATATTCTGTTTACTTGTTTTCTTAAGATTAACTTCTTTTGATAACTCGTGAACAAAGACAATTGAATAAATACAAACAATGTCGTTGGATTCGTGAGAACCAAAACTTATTAGCATACAGATAATTAAATGAGATTTTATGTGGGCTTAGTGATTTATCATTAAGTATAAAGCATATTACTCTAGAAGCACTGAGGAGTGTGAAAGGATTATCGACTAAGAAACTTATTATTCAAGTAAAGGATTTTAAGATTTTCTTAAGGGCTAATAAAAGTTTTGTAGTTTGGAGGAATTTATTTCTTCAGATTATAAGCTTTTAGCTAATAGTTATAAAACTAAAAGTTAAAACCTTCAAATCTATTTAAAGCTTGAAGGTTTAATTGATTCTATTTTTTTCACAGTAAATAGAACTAGAACTGTTCCAATAAATGGAACAGAAAACAATAAAATTAAAATAAAAATTTTAAATAAATCAAAAATTTGTTCTAATTTTTCTTTTTTTGTTCCTTTCATTAAAAATAAATTTAAAGTTTCCTTTAATTCATTTTTAATTCCAGGTATAATTTTTTTTAACATATTTAATCCTTAAATAAATAAAATAATTATTAAGTAATAACTATTTTTTTAAGAAAAAATAACCTAGAAAATAAAATTAAAGTAATTATAGGTAAAATTTTTATTTGCCATGGAAGAATAATTATTGTATATAATATATAATGATATATATATACTTTATATTCAAAAATAGATTCTAAATCTTCTAAATATTTTTTATAAATAAATAATCCTAAAGCAGCATTAAAAACCAAATTAAAAATTAATAAAATTAATCCTTTAAATATATTCAAAGAATCAAAAAATAACAATTCCGTAAAAATTTTACTTATTTCAATAACTCCATAACTTGAAGTTATAATTGCTAATATTAAAAATATTATTTTAAACCATTTCATTTATAATTCCTCTTTCTTTAAATTTTCTAAAACAGCTAAAGAATGTTTTGCTGCAGAAATTCCATAATAATTTTTATCTTCACCACCATTATAATACATAGTTACATATTTTGTAACTTTATAAAAATCTTTAAATGAAAACTTTAAATTTTCACTATTTTTTATAATACCTTTATTTTTTAATATATCATATTTTGTTTGAGCTACAATAAGAGAATAAACACCCTGATTATATAAACTACTCTCTATAAGATCTGCAGATATTTCTATTACTGCTAAACGCCGTTTAATAACACATTTTTTATTTAATTCTATATGAGAATATTTTTCTACTCCATAAATAGTTCTTTTTAATAATATTTCAATATTTTTTAACTGTTTTTTTGATAGTTGAGATAATTTATATTTATAAAAATTTATTTTCTTTTTATTATTTAATGCTTCATATTTATATAATAATTTAGTATATTTTTCAATATTTTTATTATAAAAATTAACTAGATTCATTTTTGAAAAAAGTTTATATGATATTTCTTTAAAAAACTTATCTTCATATTTAAATAAATCTTTTCTAACAGATTTATTTCCTTTTTTATAATATTCAATTAATAAATTTTTATAAGCTTTACTATATAAATTTTTATATTTTTTTCTTGAAGGTTTATAATCTTTATTTGAAAAATCACTTAAATTTAAATTTAAAGTTTTTAAAGTTGTTAAAAAACTAAAACCTAAAGTATTTCCATTAATTTGAAACCTTCCAAAAGCTTTAGTTGAAGAAAAAATTGTTGGATCATAATTAAAAAATCCTGTTTCCCTTTCTGCAATAGCACTTAATAAAATTGCTCTAATCATAATATTGTTAAAATCACTACTATTATCTGCAAATAAATTAGTTTTACCTTTTGTTAAATAATAATGTATTATAGAGTCTTTTATTATTTTATATATCACTTTTTTATCTTTTATTAAAAATATTTTTTCAATATTACTATCTTTAAAAACATTATATATACTTATTTTTATTTTATTATCTATAATTAAACTTTCTTTTACTGAAAGTTCTCTCATTAAATATTTTTTAACAATATTTTTATTCAAAAATGTCAAATTTGAGAAAGGTTCTATATATTTTTTTGATTTTACTGTTATAGAAGGTAACTTTATAATATTATCTTTTTCATTAATTTTTAAATTTTTTTTCTTTTGTATTTTTTCTTTCTTTTCTACTTTTGAATTATTTAGAATTAAATATTTTTCTTTTTTAATTTCAATATCTTTATTTTTTTGGCTTATAAATATTATTGATATAATAAATAAACTTAATATTATTGATAATATAATTATTTTTTTCATAAAATACCTCATTTCTTTAAAAAACATATTATATCTAAAAGATTATTAAAGATTAATTAACTAAAAATATATATTTTATGTATAATATAGCTATGAAAAAGCTTATATACGTTAATTTAAAAGATTTAGCAGATTTTAATAAAATAGATAAAGATCTTTTAACAGATTTTTTATTAGAAAAGAAATTTATATTTATTAAAGATAAAAAAATTTATCCAACAGAAAAAGGTAAAAACCAAGGTATTCATATTGCAAAAGGTAAATATGGTGAATTTCTTCTTTATAATAAAAATATGGAACTTTATGGATTAACAAAATATAGAAAATATGGAACCGATAATAAGAAAACAATAGGTAATAACTATGAAAGTTTTATAGGAAAATATTTTGAAAATAAAAATTATATTGTAAAGTATAATGGATTTGAAAATGGAATGGAAGATAATTCTATAGATTTAATAGCTATAAATAAAAAAGAAATATTATTAATACAATGTAAAGATTGGTCTATGGATTGGGTTAAAAAGAATCATAAATATATAGATCAAAAAGATATAAAATCTTTTGTAGGTGATACTATAGAATTTATAGAAAAAAGACCAATTTATAAAAATTGGTTTATAAAAAAATTATTTATTGTTTCTAATCCAATTTTTTCTAAAGACGCTATAGCTTATATAAAGAATAATAACAATATCGATTACTTAATAATTTCTAAAAAAAAAGATAAGGTTATCTAACCCTATCTTTATATAAATACATTATTATAGCTTCTAAATAATATAAAATTAAATTTTTTAATCTCATTTAAATTATCAACCAAAAATATTACATAAGCAAATCTTAAATATTCAAAAGAATTAGAAATATTTTCAATTAAATCTAAAGACACTTGAAAATATAATAATGAAAAATAGAAATATTGCTATAGCAACCATAATAATCCTTTTTTTTATTAATTTCTTTAAAAATAATAAATTTAAAATTTAATATAAATATCAATATCTTTTAAAAAAAAGAATAAGAATATAGTGAATATAAAAAAATAATAAAAAAACATTATTAAATAATCTAGAATTAATTCAAAAAATTGTAGCAAAATTAAATCCTTCTTTTTTATAAAGGATTATATCTTATTACTTATTAAATAAGTTAATATAACTTAAATTTTAAATAAGGATTTAATATGTGTATAAAACTTTTTAGTTTAAAACTATTATGTTGTTTCAAAATACATGAATATTCAGAAACAACAGTTTATTTTTTAAATAAATATATAAAAAATGGTGATTTTATAAATCTAATAAATTATGGTCCTAAAATGGTTTTAAAATATAAAATTAAAAGATTCATATATCTTTTTAATTTTTATATAAAAAATAGAAAAGTTCCATTAAAAGTTGCATATGTTTTAGAAACTTCAAGTCCATATGGATTTACTTATAAAGAAAAGAAAGTTTTAACAAAATATTTTCTTTCTCAAAATAAAGAAGTTCCTGCTCATATGGATTATAGATAAAGGATAAAAAATGGCTAATTATGCTTATGATAAAACATATGCTTCAGGTAAGGTTTCAATTAGTTTTAATAATTGGAAATATTGGGGTGAAGAAATCCCTTATGGAGCTATTTATAAAATAAATGGATATACACTTATTCTTAAAAAGAATAAGATTAAAATCTTGGATAAATTTAATAAAGATATAACAACAAAAATAAAATTTACAAAAGACTTTAATAAAGATCCATTCAATAGAGTTCTTTTACATATAATTATAAAAGAATTAAAAAAGTAGGTATAATTATACCTACTTATCTTTATAGATTAGGAGCTTTTAAATGGATTTTAAAAATAGATTAAAATATTTTAAAGAAAAATTCTCTTTATTTAATAGAGATTCTTATTTAAATATAAAAGATTTAAATTATCAAAATAAATATATTTCTTTAATTATTATTTCAACTGAAATAAAACATACAATAAGGACTTTAAATAAGTTATTAAAAATAAATAATAAAAAAGATTTAACTTGTGAAATAAAAAAAGATATAGAATCAAAAATATATTCTATAGAAATTTGTTCTTTAGAAGATTTTGATAATTTCTTTGAAAATAAATCTTTAAAAGAAATTCAAAATGAATTAATTGAATATTGTTTAGGTTGGGCAAAAAATACTATATAAGTTATTATTTTAAAGTCCATTCTTCTAAAGATTCTTTATTTTCAATTATATCTTCTTTTAAAAAATATGCATAAGCGGAATATTTTATATTATTACAGATAATATCTATTTGTTTTCTATTATAAAAAGTTGGATAACCTTCTAACAAATCTAAATCTTCTAAAGTCTTTGAATCAATTTCATATAATTCACCTTTTATCCTTTTACAAGGAAGATCTTTCATATAAGGAAAATCATAATTTTTATATTTAAATAAACTAAATTTTTCTAATGTTTTAGCTTCTCCAATAAAAATACTTTGATCTTCTAATAAATAATGAAATTTAAAATCTTTTTTCAAACTTCCATAAACAAATACAAACATATATTATCTCCTATAAGTAGTTAGAAGAATTGAGTATTTTACTCAATTCTCTTCTTGAATTAATTCCAAAGAATTTAAATGAGGAACTGTAAAAAATGTTGCTATAGCTTCCCCATTAGTTAAATTACTATGGCTAATTATCTCAAAAATATCATTAATAAATTTACTTTGAACAAAATAATTTACATTAGTATCACAATCAACAATAATTAATTTAAAAGATACAGAACCCATATATGATTTAACATTACTTAAACCTTTTACTCTAAATCTCATACTAATAAAAGCTCGAGAGTATTCCTCATTACATTCTTCTGTTTGATTTGCTGACCAAATACTTCTATCTCCATTAATAAAGATTTTTTTACCACCATTTTTTATACCTATAATTTCCATAGAAATCCTTTTTTTAAATTTATATTTAAAATTAAATATTTATATGTAATAAGATTATTTTGATATATTAACTTTAATCAAATTATTATTTAGAGAAGTTTGCATAGGTGAATCAAAATTTACTGTTATACCACCTTCAGGCTTATTTGCATAAGCTATTTTATTTCTTAAAACTTGAATCATATCATATCCAAGTCTTGCTTCTTCAGGAACTTCATTTTTATTCATTATACTGAAGAAAGAATTTGATTTTAAACCAAAAATATCTTTTTTAATTTTATCTAATAAAAATCTAGATTCAGTTAAATCTTTTGAAATTAATCGCTCTCTTATCGGACTTGAAAAAGATAACAGTTCTTCTAATTGTCCTAACTGAATTCTTCCATAAAAATCTAAAGCTTTTAAAATTAATTTTGCTTGCTCTTCAGAAACTTCCATATTTACTTTCATAATAATCCTTTTAATATTTTTTATATTATATTTAAAATATACTTAAATAAAGCTAAATAACTTTAAGATATAGGCTTAATAACCTATATCTTTTATCAAAGGTCTAACTTGTAAAAAATAAATAATATTATTTTTTACAGTAAATTCAATATCACAATTAAACTTAAAGTGTTTTTTTATTTTTAAAACTTCTTTAAATAAATTTTCAGAAATATTTAATTTAAGATTAGATTTTTTAATTACAAATGAATAATTTTCAAAAAATAAACCCTGTTTAATAATAGCTTTTTGAACTTTTATTAATTTATCTTTTTCAAATAAAAAGTCAGTTGTAAAAACTTTTCCACTAGTTATACCTTCATTAAGTCCAGGAGCTAATGCAAATAAAGATAATTTATTATCTATAAATACAACACCTGAATAATCTGGATTTGTAATCATTTCTTGAACAATAACTTCTTCAGATTTTTCTAAAACTTTTAAAATACATTCTTTTAATTTCTCTTTATTTACATATAAAAAAGTATCAAAAATACCAGCATTACTTTTATCAATTTGATCTTCCTCAGTAGAAGAAGATCTAACAGCAAATATTCTTCCTTTACTTATATTTTTTATAAAAAAATCTAAAACAGGACTCTGTAAAGATTTTTTAGTAAATGTAACAAATTCTGGAATATTTACTATTTTAGATAATTCTGATAAATAACTTGATTTTGTCATAATTAAATCCTTAAAATTTCAAAAAACTTTTTTCAAAGTCAATAACAATATCAGACCCTTCAAGTTGAATTAATTCTTCATAATTAAAATAATCAACACAAATATTTAATTCATTCTCTTTAGAATTTAAAACTAAATGAGCAGCAGGTCCACCAATTTTACAAATTATAGCTTTTGCCTTTTTGGCAGCTTCAAAAAATTCAATACCTGCATGAGGTATAAGTAAAATCTTATCTTCACAATTATTTATATCTGAAGTTAATTTCCCATAAATTTTTTCTTTACCATTTAAAACAATAATTTCATTATGTGTAGAAGAAATATATTTATAGACTAACTTTGTAATTTCATGTTTATATATATCTTCTTCTAAATCAAAACCAGCACCAATAATCCAATCATTATGATATGGACTATCTCCATTCATTTTTAAACCAGAAGGAGTTACAGGTATCCATTCAACCGATATATTTTTATATCTATTGTAAGTTCCTTCAGTTGAAGAAGTTTGAACCCATTTTATAAAAGGTTCTCTTGGTATTTTGTATTTACCAATTTGAATAAAATTTTTACTTTGTTTAAGAATCTTAGAACGATATTCTTTAATTTTTTCTAAATGTTCTTTTTTTAAATATTTAGATATGAGTTCCCTTCTTTTATAAATCTCTTCATAATAAAGATCTTCATAATCTTCAAAGTTTAGTTTTTTTAATTTAAATATATCTTTTAAAACTAAACTTATAGAATTATTAGGATCTTTATAAAAAGTAAAATCTTCTATACCAAGTTCTATTAAATATTTCATATTAATAATATCTAAACTTTTATTTTTACAATCTTTCATAATAAAAGTTGGTAGATTATTATTATATGGTTCAAATACGATAGAATCTCCATTACTATTAAATTTAACAATATTATCATTATCAAATTTATAGATTAATTCAAATCTTTTTAAAGCAAATTTATGAGATTTTTTCATGACATTAATTTTAGCTACAGCTTTATAAACTTTATTGTTAAAAACAACAATATTTTTAAAAAGATAATGAAGATCTTTTATATATTTATCACTATTATTATCTTTTACAACAATAATATTTTCATTTTCTCCAGATAATGTTTTCTTTCCAGCCATTATCTCATAAATCAAATTTGAAGGAATTCCTCCTGATTCTAATATTTCATAAGCTGCTTGTGTATCCTCTGAAAGCATACAATCTCTAGCAACACTAACTATATATTCTCCAGTTATTGAAAATGTTAAATTTTCAGACATAACAATCCTTTTCTTTTAAATTATTATCTATAAAGATAATTTATTTGTAATATAAAGATTATATAAAAGATATTATCTATAGATTTTAATTATTTTAAGACTTAAATAATTTTGTATATAAGAGAAGATTAAATTTATAAAAATAGAAACTATAAAAGTTTCTATTTGATAATATCAATTGTTAAATCAATATTATCAAAATTAAATAAATGAACTTCTTTTCCAAAGTTCACAACTTGAGCCATTAAAGGCTCTTTACTATCAACAGCTTTATAAGTTATTTCTATTTTTATTGGAGAAATATTAATAATATCTTCATTTTTTAAAGTAACTGAATCAATTACTTTGATATTTTTTTAGAAACATTTAAAGATTCTACTTGTTAAATTGCTTCAACAGAAGAAGTGTAATAAATAACACCTCCAACTAAAATACTAATAAAAATGAATAAACTTTATCAGAGCTTTCATTTTAAATCATTTATCTGTAAAGGGTTCACTCACATACATTTAAAAAACAGATATTAAAAATTTAATATGTATTAATCATAATATCTAAAGCGTCTTTAAATTTTTTATCTAAATTATTTTTTAAATATGTATCTATTTTAATTTTAAAATTTTGTAATTTTTCTTTATCTTTTAAAAGTTTTTTAAATTTTCTTTTCAAAATAAATCTAAAAAAAGGAATTTCTAAATCTTTTAATTGTGTTTTTATTGATAAATATGTATTTTCTATATCTTGATATTCAATATTTTTATTTTTAATTTTATCTTCTAATAACTTTATTTTATTTTCTATTCTTTGTAATTTTTCTGATAAAGGAAATCCAGAAATAAGACTCATTTATATTCTCCACTATTTATTATATTTAGATATAATATCAAAAAAATAAAAAAGAGTTCTATTATGAAGAAAAATTATATTAAATTTACAAATGAAGATATTCTAAAATATAAAAATTATTTAGAATGGGATAAAGAAAATTTTAAGTTTCAAAAAATTCATAAAACAATATTACCAGATAAATATGATTTATATTCTCAAGGAGATTTTTTTGAATTTAAAGAAATAGATTTTCTAAAAAAAGAAGTAATTACACAAGGTTTATTAATATCAAAAATATTTCATATAAAAAATGAAATTGACTATTTATTTTTTAAAGAATTAGATAATAAATATCCTTCATTAATAATAAATCATTTTAATTCAAATCAAAAAGAAAAATGTTTGAATGGGTGTAAAAAAAGAAATAAAGTTATTAAATATTATGGAAAAAATTATTTAAAAATTATTAAAATAATTAGAAAAGAAACAAAATATCTAGATAAATATACATTTAGAAAAGATTCAAATGTATCATATGAAACAAATTATTTTATTATAGGGGGAAAATCTGTTGCTAAAAAAATAAAATTTAAAAAATTTAGTAAAACATTTGAAGAAAATCAATTATCTTATAAACATATAAATAAAGAAATAAAAAGAATATTTAAATTATTAAAAAGAAAAAAATTAATTAAATATTAAGTATATTTTTAATATAATAAACAAAAAAGGTTAAATTATGAAAGTTTATTTTTTTACAGGAGCTGGAATAAGTGCTGAAAGTGGAATCTCTACATTTAGAGACGCAAATGGTTTATGGGAAAATAATAAAATAGAAGAAATTTGTAATATAAATACATGGGAAGCTAATAAAGAAAAAGTATTTAAATTTTATTCAGAAAGAAGAATTCAACTTGGGAATGTTAAGCCAAATTTAATTCATAAAACAATTTCTGAATTACAAAATAAATATGGAAATGATAATATAATTGTTATGACACAAAATGTAGACGATCTATTAGAAAGAGCTGGTTGTTCTGAAGTATTACATTTACATGGAAATTTAAAAGAAATAAAATGTTTAGATTGTCATAAAACTTTTGATATAGGTTATAAAAATTTTACAGAAAAAGAAATTTGTAAATATTGTAAATCAAATAATATAAAACCAAACATTATTTTCTTTGGAGAATATGCTCCAAACTATCATTTTATGAAAAGAAATTTTAGAAATATAAATAAAGAAGATATTGTAATTGTTATGGGAACTTTAGGAAATGTTATAGGAATTAGTAGATATATTAACTTTTGTGATTCTAAATTAAAAATTTTAAATAATCTAGAATATTCAAAATATATTAATGAAAGAGATTTTGATTATATTTTTTATGAAAAAGGTACTGAAGCAATTATAAAAATTAAAAAATTAATTGAAAAACATTTAAAATAAAAGAAAATTAAGATAGAATTCCCTAAAAAAAAGGAGTTCTTTCTTTGAAATATATAATATTATCTTTCATTATATTATTTTCTGCATGTTCAACAAGGTTTCCGCACAAACATAAATATTATAATTCTTCTAATATCTATTATAATATAGCTTCAAAACATAATATAAATTATAAAACAATTCATGCTATCTGTTTTACAGAAAGTTCAGAAAATCCATATACAATACATGTTAATAAAGGAAGATATAGAGGCTCTTATTATTTTAAAAGTAAATATAAAGCTTTATCTTTCATAAAAAATAAATTAAAATATTCAAATTATGATACTGGAATGTGTCAAATAAATAATTGGTGGTTAAAAAGATTAAATATACCTATAGAATATTTATTAGATAGAGATTATAATATAGAATTAGCAACAAAAATATATAAACAAAATCTTAAAAAATGTAACAATAATATCTATTGTGCACTATCTCTTTATAATACTGGAAAAAAGAAATCAAAAACAGGAATTTTATATGCTAAAAAAGTTTTAAAAAATAGATATATTCTTTATTAGAATGATATTACATATCAATTATCTTTTGCTTAAAGATAAAATTATTTAAAAAAAGGATATTTATGAAAATAAATACAGAAGTGAAAACTACAGGAGTAATTGCAATAGCAATTATTATCTTAAGTTATATTGGAAATGTTAGTTTAAGTCCGGAATATCAAACATTTTGGATTTTATCGTCTTTAATTTTAGTTACATATACTGCATTAAGATTATTTAATGAAAATTTATCAAAAAATGATAAGTATATAGGAATTGCAGGTGTTGTAATAATTTTGATTAGCTTTACTATTAATTCAGAAATGATTAATGATAAAGATATGTTTAGTTCTTTAAAACCTGAGAAAGTTGAATTAACTAAATTGAAATTTGAACAACCTAGAGCTATGACAAAAAAAATGGCAGCTAAAATTGCTGGAAATGTTATAGGTGGTAAAATAAATGGTATACAAATATCGTCTCAATATCAATTAGATATTGATTCAGCTGTATTTCAAAAAGTAAACAATAAACAAGTAATTGCTATTCCATTAGATTATTCAGGTTTTATGAAATGGATCAATCAAGATTCAACTCCTGGATATGTAATAGTTTCAGGAACAAATCCAACAGAAAAACCTATTTTTGTAAAAAAAGAAATGAAAATTTCTAAAAATGGATATATGTTTGATTCTATTGATCGTGTAAATTTTATTAAATCTGGATTCAAAAGAGTTGATACTCATTTTGAAATAGACGATAATGGAGTACCTTATTATATCGGTCTAATTCTTGAACCAACAAAGTTTAATACAATTATTTCAACAACAAAAGTTATTGTCACAAATGCTGAAACTAAAGAATCAGAAATCTTATCAATTAAAGATACTTTAAAAAAGTATCCATGGATAGATAGTTTAAAATCTGAAGATAGAGTTTTAGAAAAAATTGAATGGTTTGGAGAATATGAAAAAGGGTTCTGGTCAAAAATATTTTCTGGTGAAAACATTAATACTCCGACAGACTATAATCATAGAGAACTATGGAAAGTTATGTATAATGGAGAAATGTGGTATTTTACTGGAATGTCTTCAGTTAATAGAAATGATAACTCTCTTGTAGAAGGAATTCTTGTTAATGCAAGAAATAATAAATCTTTAGTATTTGATATGTCAGGTATTACAGACGAAAGTCAAGCTACAGGAAGACTTTTATCAGCTCTAGGAGCAAATGCAAAGACTTGGTCAGCTATTTTACCTCAACCATTAGTTATTAATGATAATTACTATTGGGGAGCAGTTATTGTATCTGATCATGGTTATTTCATGAAAGTTGGAATAGTTAATCCAAAAAATGGTTTAACTATTTTTGCTCATTCATATGAAGAAGCAATTAAAAAAATTGATTTGACAAATGAAGAGGAAAATTTTTCTAATCTTTCAGAAGAGGAAACAATTACAATTTCTAAGAAAAAATATCTAGAAATTAAAAGACGAATTGCTGAACTAAATAGTTTAGTTGAAAGTCTTTAAAATTGAGCTTCGGCTCAATTTAACTTTAAAGTTTTAAATATAAACTGCATGTGAACGAACTCCGCCCTAAAGGGCGAAGCTTCCTAACTAACAATCTTTTAAAAGATTGAACACGAAAGGCTTAGAGTTTAACGTCCTCTAGGTCAGTTCCTGACCCCACGACGTTCCCATAGCACAGATTGTACCTCTTTCCAAGAATCATAATCTAAAATATTCTTCGCTGCATTACAATCGGCATTGTCTTTATGATCACAGTGTTTGCAATGAAAAATAGCCTGAGAGGTACGATTCTTAGGACTGATATACCCACAACGATTGCACCGTTGAGAGGTATATGCGGGATTGATTTCTTCAAAAACTTTGCCATACCGTTCGGTTTTATATTTCAATTTTTGTATGAGAGAACCCCAAGAAACTTCAGCGATAGAACGACGAAGTTTTCTTGAAGGAGCATTTTCTTTCATATCTTTCTTTTCAAGCTTTTCTGCTCGAATAGAATCAAAGTTTTCTACTAAGAATTGAGAGAAATTGTGAAAGAAATTCTCCTTTACATTTCTCACCTTTTTGTGGATTTTATTCTGTTTTTTCTGTAATTTTTTAGTATTTTTCCCTTTCTTTCCTTTTGTGTATCTTTTTGATAACTTCTTTTGGAGTTTCTGATATTTTTTATCATATTTCTCTAGCTTTATGATTGTTTTTAAATAACTTTTACCGGTAGACTCCGCAATAGCTATATTGTCGATATTCATATCTATTGCACAATCCACCTTTGTTTTTGGTAATTTTTCTTTCTCTACTTCAACAGAGAAGATTACATAATATTTACCGTCAGATTCTCTTTTTATGACAATTTTTTTTGGTCTTGAAGGTAGTTCTCTATGGTATTTCCAGTTGATTTTCATTTTCAAAATTTTAAAATACTTTTCTGTAATATGTATGCCCTGATTTTTAAATTCAAAACTCTGTTCCCAAAGAGAAGAGACTTTAAATTTAGGGAATCCTTTACTGTCTTTGTTTTTGAAATAATATTTCATAGTAGATTCAAAATTTCGTAGAGTTTGTTGAATGATTCCTGAATTAGCTTTGATTTCTCTATCAAGAAGACCTTGCATAACATTTCTGTACAAATCATTGAAATTCATGAAACCATTTTTCTTTTTGATTTCAGCAATTCTTATGCTTAAAGCTTGGTTCCAAGATTGATTAGCAACAAAGAATTGTTGGTTAAGCTTAGATTCTTGTTCTTTGTTTGGATAGAGTCGATATTTATAATTTAAAATCATTTTATGATTTTATCTAATATTAAGAG
>Ga0256837_1001291_pt1 | contig 17600 bp, 13 predicted proteins | sample 4562384metaG_FD_185976 | JGI IMG/M metagenome (GOLD analysis project Ga0256837, IMG submission 185976) | Hydrothermal vent microbial communities from Guaymas Basin, Mexico - 4561-384 | ecosystem: Environmental > Aquatic > Marine > Hydrothermal vents | place: Mexico: Guaymas Basin | collected...
CAGATGGAAGTGGCTAAAGAGAATCGTGAGATTATAAAAAGTTTATATACTGTTTTAAAAGATAGTGAAGAGTATATAAAGTTCTCTTTTTTAACAGGTGTATCTAAATTTTCTAAAGCTTCTATTTTTAGTGGATTAAATATGCTAAGAGATATAAGCTTAAACCCTAACTATGGAAATATATGTGGATATACTCAAAATGATATAGAGACAACTATACTACCTTATCTTGATGGTGTAGATTTAGAAAAGTTAAAAGTTTGGTATAACGGTTATAACTTCTTAAAAGATGATGTTTATAATCCGTTTGATATATTGCTTTTTATAAGTAATGAGTATTTATATGATAACTATTGGTTTACAACTGGAACACCTACTTTTTTAATCAAACTTATAGAGAAAAATAATTACTTTTTACCTAAACTAGCTAACTTAACAGTAGGTAAAGAGCTTCTTGATAGTTTTGATATAGATAACATTGATTTAGAAGTTATACTTTATCAGGCTGGATATTTGACCATAAGTAAGATGGATATAGATGAGGATGATGATATTATCTACCATCTAAAACTACCAAATCGTGAAGTAAAAAGTTCACTAAATCAGTTTATCGTAACAACTCTATATAAAGACAATTCAACAAAAAGAAAAGCTATAAGTAAATCTCTAAGAGAGGAGAATTTAGATAGTTTTAAATCAGCTTTAGAAACCATATTTGCCTCTATACCATACAACAACTACACAAACAATAATATTCAAATATATGAGGGTTTTTATGCTAGTGTTGTTTATGTATATCTACAATCATTAGGTTTAGATATAGTTGGTGAAGATGTAACTAATCTAGGAAGAATTGATTTAACTGTTAAGATAAATAATCTTATCTACATTATAGAGTTTAAAGTTGGAAATGAAAATGCTTTAGCTCAAATTAAAACTAAAAACTATGCTCAAAAATATCTAAATGAAAATAAAACTATCTATCTTGTTGGAATTAACTTTGATAAAAATGAGAAAAATATAGGTAACTTTGAGTGGGAAAGAATCTAAAAGTACTCTTAGGTATTAATAAAGTTGTAGTTATACAACTTTTAATGGTTTGTGATTGGTATAATAATTAATAACTTAAAAATAGAAAGGATTAAATAATGAAATATGAAGATTTAAGAAAAGAGTATTTAGAAAAACTAGAAAATACACAGAATGTACTTACAGAACTACCAAAATTTGAAAAGTATCAACTTTTTCAAAATAGTGAGTTAGAACAACTTGGTTTAATAAAGGATAAGAATAGTCTTTACCTTGATAAACTAAAAAAAGGTGAAATAGAAGTAGCTATAGTAGGGATGGAAAATACTGGTAAATCTACTTTTGCAAATGCTCTTATAAAACTTAAGGAGGCTTTTCCAACGGGTTCTATTCGTACTACATATACATCTACAAGATTAAAGTATGGTAGTGAAGATAAAGCTATTGTTGAGTTCTTTTCAAATGAAGAGTTTAATAGTATGTTTAGAGAGATGCTCAAAAAAGTAAAATTTCCTGATTATGAGAAAGAAAGTTTTGAAAGAATATCAGCAGATAATTATGAAAGATATTTTAATAACCTACAAGATTTAGATGAGCCACTTTATAAGTTTCACTATGCAACTACACATGAAGATATAAAAAATATCTTAATTGGAAAAAGTGAAATCATACAGTATCTTAATCATCCGATAAAAACATTTTCTAAAACTCAAATTAGTAATCACGAACTTAAAAAATTCATTACAGATAAGTATATAGCTAGAACAGTAAAAAAAGTAGAGTTAGAACTTTCAGAATTTGCAGATACAAAAGAGATGGTTCTTTATGATGTACCTGGATTTAACTCTACTACTGAAAAGCATAAGATAGAGACTCAAAAAAGTTTAAATAGTGCAGATGCTATTATCTTGATAAAGAATGTTATAGCAAACTCTCAGATAACAAGTGAAGAGAAATCTATGTTAAATAGATACGATGAAACTACAGGGATTAAACTAAGTGATAAACTCTTTGTATATGGGACACAAGTTGATAAAGCAAATACTCAAGAAGAAGCAAGGTTGAACATAGAGACATTAAACAGTGATTTAACAACAAGTTTACAAGTACAAAAAAATAGAATCTTTGTTGGAAGTCCTTATGCCTATATGCAATCATTAAAACTTGAAGATGGTAATAATTCAGTAGAAAGACTTACCGAGTGGGGAATGAGTGATTCTATAGATTCAGTAGAAAAAATGAAATCTAGCATAAAAGAGTTTTATAAAAATGAAGCTTTTGAAAATATAAAATCACAGATAAACAAGAACATTGCAGCACTTAAAAATATTCTCTATAAAATAGTTATAGATAATGATGAACACAGTTTGCTAGAAAATTTACTTATCACTGACAACAAAAAGATTATAAACTTTACAGATAGTGTAAAAATAGAGTTAAAAAGTAAACTATTGAAGTTAAAATATACTATAAATCAAGATATATCTGAAAATGAATACTTTTCTAAAAGCTTACAAGAACAAGTAGATACTATAAAAACAGATGTAACTATAGAAGAACTAGAAGAGATAAACTTATCTCAAACAGATATCCGTGGAGAGTTCGCTACAAATAAAGTAAATACTAAATATAGAGAGATTCTTAAGCCAGAGATACTAAGCAGTTTTGAAAATCTTATAGTAAATATAGCAAATGATAAAGCTAAACAGTATCAAAATGAGACTATAGATATTCTCCTTAATATTTTGGAAGTAGATGATACAAATATATACAAAAATGAGATAAAAGAGAATCTTGCTGTAATGTTAAGAGATCTTACATATAAAATCTCTTATAGCCAAACAAGTTATGTTTACCTTATACAAAGATTCACAAGGGATCTAGTATCTGTTGTAATAGGAGCAGAAAAAGGAAGTACAACTAGAAAAGATAGATTTAAAAGAGCAAAGAAAGAGTTTGTTTCTCTTGCTATGTACTATGAAGATATAGTGAACATTGAAAATATCTACGACTTAAAACTTATACAAGAAGTGCTCAACTTATCTACGGGTGAAAAAGTTGTAGAAGATAGTTTGGTAAGAAAAACTTTAGAGAGTAAGTATGAAAGCTATTTAGAGTATCAAGAATTTCAAAATGTAATAGATACTCTTGAAAACAAAGGACTTAATGAAGAGAAGTCTATAGAAGTACTTGAAGATGTTTTGGCTAACTTTAAAAATGTCTCTAGTGGTAATATAGGGATTGTCGAGAAAAAAGTCTATAAAAAACTTGAAAGTTTAAATGAAGAAGAGAAGAAGATAGTTTCTAAAGATAGTGACGAGATAGAGACACTGTTTGAAAAGATAGAAGTATCTCAGACTAAAGAGGAACTTCTTCAAGAGTTAAACAGTGATATAGCAGTTTTAAAAGATATACTAAAACTTGCAGTTATAAAAGCTATAAATCTTGAACTCCCATTTATAACATCATTTGCCGATCAAAATGAGAAAATTATAAACTCAAACAGTGAGTTTAATGACTTTATAAGTAAATACTATAACAAAATAAAGTATCAAGAGTTAGAAGAGTCACAAGAGCAAAAAAGAACTCTAGAAGAGAAAAAAGAAGCTATTATAAACATAAGAGCTTTACAAAGTAAAATATAAACAAGGAACTAAAAATGGAAGTTAAAATAGTTAAAAACAAAGATGAATTAAGTGCCAATGTAGAGGTAAGCACTAAAGTATGTTATCTGATAAGTCCTGATGGGGATACTTTAGAAGAGTACATTATAAATAGTGGATTAAATGCAAAGCAATTATATACTTTAAAAATAGCTTACAATATAAAATTTAAAGGTTATATACAAGAGATATCTACAGGAAAAAAATTAGATGTTGATTCTATTTACACAGTACTTGAAAATCTTAATTATGATTATAAAGATACTATAAGATTAATTGTAAATATACCTAAAAATAATGATAAAAATAATTTTGTGGATATCATACAACAATTTATATTTTTAGGGTATGACGATATTGATATATTAACATCAAAAGAGTTGGAAAACAATAATAGATTTCAACGCTTTAATATGAAAAAAGAGAGTTTAAACAATAGTATAATGGATTTTGAACGGGAGATTTATAAATACAATACAGATAATAATGTAGAGATAAAAAAATCTAAAGATGAAGTTTTAAGTCATCTTGCAAAAGTTAAAGAATCTATTAATGATATTAAAAATAGAAAATTAAAGATTTCTGTAGTAGCACTGAGAAATGCAGGAAAAAGTGTGATAGTCAATAGCTTTTTAGGTGATGAGTATGCTCCTACAAGTGAAGAGGATTCAACACCAAATGCCATATACTATGAGGCATGGGATAAAGACTATGTAGAAGTTAAAATAGAAAAAGATAGTACACTAGAAAAATATCAAACAGAAACAATAAAAACATTTAAAACTTCTACTGAAGTATCTGAATTTTTAGAAAAAGAGTTTACAGAAGCAAATAAAAGCGATGAAAAATATATGCCAAATGTTTACATAAAATATAAAGGTAAACTGGATTATATAATAATAGACACTCCTGGACCAAACAAGGAGGGTGAACATCAAAATATTATGAATGAATGTCTTGAAGACTCGGATGCGGTGATTATGGCAATAGAGTATGGGGATAACGAAGAAACACAAGCTTTAGCATTGTTAGAAGAAGTTCAATCGACATTAAGTAAAAAGGATAAGATACATTCACTCTTAGTAGTTGCAAATAAGCTAGATAGAATGTATGAGAATAAGCATAGTAAATCAGTAGTTAGATATCTTGATAAATCTATAAGATATTTGAAACGGGATAAAAATATACCAGTAGTAATGATGCCTGCTTCTGCATTAGAATATTTTTATTTAAAACAATTTTGTAAAATATTAAAAGATAAGAATATACCTATAGAAACAGAAGTTTTTGATGAATTATTTAAAAAATCAAAAGAATTTGAATTTACAGATCCTGAAATAACTATTAGAAAATTTGTACATAGTCTAGAAGAATGCCTAGAAGAATTCCATGGTCAATGTGGTGCTTCTCTATCTGACATTAAAAATCATTCCAATATGCCAGATGTTATTTCTCGCATAGAATACATAGCAAAAAAGAAAGTATTTGAAGAGATATTTGCGAATAAATTTTACCAAATAGATAGAGATTTTACCAACCTCTCAAATAGATTTTTAGTCTCTAAAATAAAAGATTTGCAAGATAGAAGAGATGAGATTATCGCAAAACTTGATACTGTTGAACAATTCTTTGAAGATAAAAAAAAAGAGCTAGAGAGTAAAAAAGATGAAAATACATTAAAAAAAGATATAGAAGATTTGATACATACTGCTTATAATAATGTAAGCCAAAATACAAAGGATGCAGTTCAAGATGTTATAAATGTTGCAAAAATAAAAATAATGAATGGTGAAAAAGATCATGTATCAAAAGGAGAAGTTCTTAGTGATGGATATATTTTTCAAACAGAAAATTTTATTAATAGTGCGATAGATGATATTAACAAATCAAAAAATGAGTACTTATCTGGTTTAGAATTTGGAGTACAGAATTTAGACAAAGAGATACAAGAAAAAATAAAAAGTCAAGAATTTGAAAAATATGACTTAAATATTAATCTTTCTGAACTGCAACCATCATTAAGACAAGAACAATTTCACTTAGATTTTTCAACATTAGAAAATCTACAGATAGATGCGAATATAGTTCACTATGCAGTAGAAGATGTTATATCTACAAAGGAGATAGAGTATGAAGAGTTAGCAGAAGGATTTTTCAATAAGTTAAAGGATAGTGCACAAAGTATTAAATATTTAAAATCCATTTTACCAAAGCCTGAATTTGAAAAGAAAATAAAAAAAGAAAAATATATTGATTCTGAGAAGGTAAAAAGGAATTTGAAAAAGGTTGAAGATATACTTATAAATGATTTATCTAAATTTATAGAGGATGAAAGAAAAAAATCAATTGATAATTTAAACAAACAATTAGAAGGGTTTGATAAAAAAATCCAATCAGATGTACTTCTCATCATACATAGCTATGAAGAGACAAATAAAAACATCAAAAAAATGCTAAATAGTGATAAATCGGAGATAGAAGAGCAAGAGAAGTTCTTCCACTCAATCCAAGAGAAGCATGATGATATCAAAAAAGTTATCGATGTCATAATAGGATAAAAAATGTTACTCTCATCTGTAGATTTTGCGACATATAAAGATAAACTAGAAAAAAACTTGAAGAGAGAATTCTCTTCAAGTGAAGTGTTTGAAGAGTATGTAAAAGAGTACTTAGGTGCTAAAAACACAAGAATCTTTGTAGCAAATATTGCAAGAGCTATTGTACTTAACAATGGTATTAGTTTTGATTTAGATAGATATACAGATAAGGAGATCATCACTCTTATAAATGTAAGTCAAAACAAAAAGAATCTTTTAAGCTATAAAGAACAAGAGAACCTTAAACCATATCTTGAGTTGATTAATGCTGATAGATTGGAGGTAATTGAAAGTCTTGAAAAAGTATTTTTTAATACTTCCATAGAAAAACTCATTTTTAAAGAAAAAAGTGAAGAAATTGTTAGTGAAGAGGTTCAGACTGAAAAAGAGAGTGATGATTTAGAAGAGATTAAAAATCTATATAATAATTTAAGTCATAGAGAAAAGTATGAGTTTAAAATATGGTTTAAAAAACAGAATTAAAGAGGATAAAATCATGATTTTAAGTCAAGTAGATTTTACACAGTATAAACCTGAGTTAGAGAAACATCTAAAAGTGAATTTTTCATCAAGCGATATATTTGAAAATTATGTAAAAGAGAAGTTTGGCACAAAAAACTCTAGAATATTTGTGGCAAATATCGCAAGAGGTATACTGAAAAATAATCATCAAGAGATGGATTTAGATAGGTTTACAGATAAAGAACTAATTGTACTTATAAACATAAGTAAAAACAAAACAAAACTTTTAGAGTCTAAAAATGATGAAACTCTAAAAGTATATCTTGAAACTATTAACTCACATAACCTTAACCTAGTATCTAGTTTAGAAAAAGTGTTTGATGATGGAAAGTTAGAGAAATTAGTTTTAGAGACAAAAGAACAGATAGAAACTGTTGATGCAACTAAAAACAAGAGTAGTAAGTTACCTTATATTTTATTTGCTATGGTTGTGGGTGTATTTATTTTATATACTGTTTTTTATGATAAAAAAGTAAAGGTAGTTACATATAATGAAGCTAATACAATAAAAGTAGCAGAAAATAATGAGTCAAACAATTCAGATGATGAAAATATAACAAAAGTGATAGACAATAATGAATTAAATAATTCAAATGAAGCTAACATAACAAAAGTGATAGACAATAATGAATCAAATAATTCAAATGAAGCTAACATAACAAAAGTGATAGACAATAATGAATCAAACAAATAGCTTAGAAATTAAACATAGATTAAAACAGATAGATATACTTCTCAAAAATATCAATGGACAAGATAAATTCTTTAAAAATTTTGTTGGATTTATTTTTGATGGTGGTCGCTCTATCGGTGAAGTTTATATTCACAAAGAGAGATTAACACAAGAGAGAATTACTCTTGAAAGGAAACTACTCTCTTTAAAAAATGAAGATAGTATGAAAGATATAGAGAGAAAACTCTCTTATCTTAAAAGTGCAAATAGTATATCTACTGATGAGTATGAAACTTATATTACAGCATTAAAAGATGGCACAATAGCAAAAGAAAAAATCTATGTACTTTTAAGTTATTATGAAGTTCCCAATATAAAGTCTACTTTACTACTTGAAAATGACAATACTGAATTTGTAAGATTTTCATCCTTACTACTACATTATTGTATAAATCAAAAAAATATCTTGCCCAAAGATATTTACTTTTTTGATAATATACTTAAAAAAGAGTTTCATATAGAAAAGAAAGAGATACTATGTGAAATGTATGATTTAAGAGAAAAACTAGATTTTACAAATATTGAAAGTATTATAAAAGATTTTAGTGATTATTTCACAACTATACAAGAAATGAAGTTATTTAAAATTTTAGATTCTTTATCTTTAGAAGCAAAAATTGATGAGTATAGATATAGAGATATTAGACTGATTTTCCATAAAATAAATAGGAGTTTATAAGTGCCTTACAGAATTATTTTAAAGCCAATTATGGAGAGTTTTATCGATAATGTTTTAAGAGAAAAGGTGGCTCCTGAAATAGGTAGTATAGTTTACTGTGATTTATGTTTCAACACAGTTGAACACTCAGGTGTTTATGTTGGAGATAACACTATAGTTCATCTTGATGGTAGTGGTATTGTAGAAGCAGTATCTCCTCAAGAATTTCTTGCAAGATTAAATGGTTTTAATACAGCGATGAGTATATATGTCTCTTGTTTAGATAACAAAGCAGTCGGAGATGAAGAGATTGCAAAACGAGCAAAAAAACAGGTAGGAGCTAAACGAAATTATAAGCTCTTAGATGATAATTGTCATCAGTTTACTTCTGGTTGTATTACTGGTAACTTTGATAATAATCATAATTTATTTGGAAGTTTAAAAAGTAGAGTAGAAAAATACTTGGGATGCAATAGTTTTAGAGTATGGGATCAAAATAGATATAATTTAAAAGAAGATATAACAGTAATAATATCTTCATTTAAAGACAATAACTCAGTGCTTCAAGAAAGTTTAGATATAAAACTTGTAAAATTTACCTCATTGCTTATACACTATGTTTTAGATAAAAGAGAAGTTTTGCCAAATGATATTGCCTACTTTGAAGGGATAATAAAAAAACATTTTTCTATAGTTGATACAAAAACTTTAAAAGATATGTATGAGTTAAAAGAGAAAATTAAAAAAGAGGATATAGAAGTGTTAGTATCAACTTTCTTTTTTTCTTTAAAAATGGAAGAGCAAAAAGCTATAGAGGGTATATTGGATGAAATCGTAAATCAAGATGAAAAAGGTATGTACAGCAAGTACAGAGATATAAACTTAACAATACATAAATTAAAAAAGGACAAATAATGACAAAGGCTACAGCAGTAAAAGATTTACTAATCGAGGAAATATCAGCACTAAAAGTAAGTAAAGATACTGTGTTTGAATTTTTTATGACAAGTAATTTACCAAAGCAGGTAATTCATCACATAACAAAATTATGGGATTATACATGCAATATAGGTGAATCTGTTATATCAATAGGTAAAATCGTACTTTCAAAAATAATAGATTTTATTAAAGCCAATCCAGATATGGCATTTGGTGCGGCATTAGGTGCTATTGCTGGTGTAATGGCAAGCTCTTTCATATCTTGGATACCGTTTGTTGGTCAAGCACTATCTGTACTTACAATAGGTGGTGGAATGTTAATCGGAGCAATTGCTGGTGACAGAATGGATAGAGCAACAAATGGTGATTATATAGATGAGAGTTTAATATCTGTTTTTGGAGATACTATCTCTATTGCTAAAAAATTTGTAAAATTATTTATTGATATACTGACTACTATAAAAAATAGTTAGTATTTATGTATGCGATTATAGAAAAATCTTACAGTAAACTATCTTGTCATAAAAATATTGATTTTTATGACGAAGAAAATGAGTTTTGGATTACGATAGAAGATGTTTTTGCTCTAGCAAGGAAAGGAATTTACTTTAAAAATCAACTTATTTTATGGGGAGAATTCAAAAAGAATGATATCAATATTATTTGTTCATCTATTCAACAATCAAAAAAATATAACTTACGAACTTTCTTAAAACATATATATAAGAATTCAAATCTAGAAAAACTTACAAGTTTAAATATGACTGAAGATGAAGCTTTTAAATTACTCAAAGAGTATAAAAAAGATTTAAAGATGATATCAGAAGAATTAAAATATTATTCTATGGTAAAATATCATATAACTACTATAAAAAAATTATTATAATGAATTGATAAATTAAAAATATTTGGAGATAATTATGAGTAGGAAAATACATAATAATATTAAGTAGTTTGTTTTTCTGGGGACATTATACTTTGGAGAGGGGTTGATTGTGAAATCAACTTCATCCGACGATATTATTTTAATGTACATCTATTTAGAGCTTCTTTATAGATTTTAAAATTCTTAATATGTTTAGAAAAACCTTTTTTATAAAATCTTTTTTTATTAAGATTAAAATAGTATTCAAAACTAGAGAGTGATGCGATTTTTCGTAACATATCTTTTCCAATATATTTACTTCCTGTAACTTTTTTTAACTCCAAAATTATTTCATCTTCACTACTATCTTTTGTAAAATAAACATTTTTGTGAAGCTCATTTTTTTTGAGATACTCTAAATATAATTTACTTGGTAAATAAATTTTACTATCATTATTTAATGCACAAGATTGTTGCTTTTGAAAAGATTTAGCACTTATTGTGCTATTGAGTATATTATTGAGTTGTTTAGTAAGTTTGATAATATCTCGTCTATCTTTTATCTCATATTTAGATCCTAGTTCTAATGAATAAACTGCTTTATTCCAATCTTCTGTTAACACATCATATGTTTTAGCTTTATTTTCTGTAGGTGTCGCTAAAATATTGTTTTGTTCATCTCTTATATCTATTTTTGGGAAACAACCTGTAACTAAACAAACTATAACCCCTCCAATAACAACTGCTCCCATTATTGACTTCAAAATTATTCCTTCATTTTTAAAATTTATTTTTTTCATAACTATTTTTTTCCTTGTAAAAATTTCTTTACCTGTTGTTTGAGTTTTCTTGAATGTCTAAATGTATCACTTTTTAAAGAATTATATTGAAAGACACTTATACCTATATTTTTACATTCACGATTTTTCGTTTCTTGCAACCATTCTTTAGACATTAATTTTGTTTCACCATTACAATAAGAAGCTAAGTAACTTTGTAAACAATTTGTTTCAGATTCATAACCTTTGATAACATATGTTTTGTATTGCTCATTACAAATTTTAAACTGATCATCTTTTTTTTCTTTTAGAGTCACTACACTATTTTTTTTAAGATTATGAACCTGAATATTTTCTAATGATTGTGTCATTTGAATTTTTACTTCAGTATTTTTATTTAGTAAAAAATATCCTATGAAAATAGTGATAAAAATAAATAGACTCCCAATCAAAAAACTTTTAATCGGTAATTTTATTGGAGTAGTAATACACATAGAAATATCCGTTACTCTTCTAATTTTTCCATTCTTATCTTTAATACCTAAAGGATCATCTTTTTCTAAATAAGTATACTTTATTTTATAACCATTTATAACCTCTGATTTTAACTTAGATTTTGCAAGTTTACCGTAGTATGTAGCATCTCCTAATGTTTTTTTATAGAGCTCTTTAATAGGGCTTTTCTCTGGAGAGAGTTCCTTTCCTGAGGTCAACCACGTTGGCTCTAAAGTAGCACTCTTCTTATTTATTTCATCCCAATAGTGTTTAATAATATAGTTACAGTTCATATTCGCCCTATTTTATTAGTCGTAAAGCATACTCTTCACCTAAAGATATATATACAGAACCCTCATTATATAGAGTAATAATTTCATTAATACTTAATGTGAATGAACCTGATACCATGTCATCACCTGTTAAATCTCTCTCAATCACTTTAATAGTGTACTTTCGTGGTTTGTATGTAGCAGAAGTATAAAGTTTAATTGAACCATTTTCAAAACCATTTTTACATTCATATATTTTATATCCGTTGATATAAATATCCAACTCACTATCATACTTTGTGAGTGCTAATTCTTTGCCCCCATTCTTAGCATAAAATTGGAATACAGATGTTGATATACCATTAACTAAAATATCATTATATTTTTTATACAGGTCATACTTCTCAGTAAGTTTAGTTTGAATTTCTGTAGTAATTGGTGATTGATTTTCCAATGGAAGTTTAATGATAGCATCTCTATAACCATAAATAATTTTCAATTTATCCACCAACTTGCTATAATCATCAACATTTTCAACTTTTTCTGGTATATCTTCTAAGATACCTTTTATTTTTTCATTAAGTTTCTGGTTAATAAGCTGTCTTGCTCTTTGCATCTTATTTGCATCATAATTTTTAAAATCCCAATGATTTTCTATATAGCTAATTACATCATTTAGATTATCTTCATTATTCAGGTTTTCTACAAACTCTTTATATAAATTCTCAATTTTCACCTCTTCAAGTTTAGTATTTAATTCTTCTATCTCCTCTTTAAAAATATTCATAGTAGAAGCAACTTCTATTAGGTTATTTAAATCGTCTTCACTAATCTCACTGGTTTGTAAAGCAAGCATTTTAATAGTTTGAAATTTTTCACTTAGTTTTTCTCGTAGCTTTTGTGCTTCACTATAAGCATCAAAACTATTTAAAAGTATAAATATTTCATCTAAATTATCTTTAGAAATTGTTTCCAAAGATAATCCATCAATACTATTAACAGCATCAGTGTAGTTTTCATAAAGTCCTTGAAGTTTACTAAATTCTGACTCTACATTACTTTTAAATTCACCAGATATTTTAAAAGTCGTCATCGTATTTTTTATCTTATTTATCATATCCCATGATTTTACTAACGAGTTAGTATCTTCAAGATTTTTAAAATCACTTTGTATATCTTCTCTTATCTTTAGTTTTAGTTCTTCTTGTATAAGTTTTAACTTATCATAATGTTGTTTGTTTTGAGTACTTTTAAATACTTGATAATATTGTTCAATATCTGTCAAAGTTTTTATGTAATTTTTATGTTGATACTCTACACCAATATTTTTAAATAAGTTCTCTTCTTTTTGTATTGTGGAGTAAATAGTAAAACCATATGCAGAAATACCTAAAATAATAGCAGCCGATAAAGAAATAATGATTTTCTTTTTTTTTGCTCTAGTTTGGAGTTGTTCTTTTTTATCTGTAATGATATTTTGATTTTTATCACTTAAAGCATCTAAAACAGTTCGATTTTTATTTATATAGCTCTTAAGTTCTGCTATATTATCAATAGTTTGAACTTCCTGAATATATTTGGGGGCTATTTCTGCTTCAATCTCCTCATAAAGCTCTTTATATTTACCCTCTTTATAAAATTTTATATCATAAAGTTTTTCTTTAATATAGTCTAATAGTTCTTCCCTATCACCTTTTTCTTGAAGTTTCTTAATTATATCTTCCCATCTTTTGAATGTTACTTCTAATGCATATTGTATAGGGTTTAACATGTTATGATCTTTTTCAGATGAAATTGGCATAACTTCAAATGATTCAAAGTGTTGCATAACTTTTTCTTGTATTAACTGTAAACTCTTATTTGATGTGAGATACTCTTTTACTTTATCTAGTTCATTATCTGTTTTAAAATCTGGACTATTATCCCATTTTGAAACCAAAAAAACAATAGGAATAGGTAAAAGATTATGTTCTTCTCCATATTCTTCTTTAATAGTATTAATAAATATATCTGTCTCTTTTTCCATTCTTGCAAATTTTTCGTTATCATGTTTATTCTCAAAAGGAAGAAATATAAAAATACCTTCTGATTCTTTTACATATTCAGTTAATTTATCTTTATACTCTTTGTTAATAGAACTATTATGCCATGTCTCAACAAAGTTACCATCATAATCATCTATCTGAAATTCAATATTAAATTCATTGTTCTTATAATTAAAAAATAGTTCTGTATAAGATATAGAAGTAGCTTGTGTTTCATCTTTAATTTGATCAAGATAATTAATTGTCACTTCATTAATAGCACTAATCTCTTTTCTCTTTGCTAAGTGTTTTAAATACCATGTTTTACCTGTACTTTTTGCTCCTAATAGAACAAAGTTTAACTCGCCTTTTCTCTCATGTATATAACTCATCTAAAATCTTCCTTTTCTTTTTTTAATTTTTCTTTCTGGTGCTGCTTCTTTTTTTCTTGAAAAGATTGTAAACACTTTTAATAATCCTCGTAATTTATAGAGAAAAAACAGAAAAAATAAACTACTTAAAATAATCATATTTTGCATACTAAGATGCTCTTTTGCATAATTCACCACACCATCTATAAAACCACTAGCAACTCCTAATGTAGCTTCTGATACAACTTTTCCTATATGAGTAGCGAACTCTTCTAAACTGCCCCCAAAGTTATCTAATGCTTCTTTAAATCCAGAAGGGTCACTTAAAAACCATCCATACAATGCTCCAGCTATAGCACTCTTTGGATACTTAATGGCTAAGTTGCCTAAGCCTTTTATTATTTTAACTCCATATTTTCCTGTTGCTTTTGTTATAAGCATTGTTTTGTCTATTAGCTGTTTTTGTGTTAGTTTAGAAATTTTTGGAAAGTTTGCTACCTTCTTAGTAAATTTATTTATACTGTTCATACTTATTTTTGCAGTTTTTGATGTCAAAACGCTTATATTTTTAAAGAGTTTATCTCCACCATTAGCATATATGGTTATAGCTTGAAGTGGATATTTGCTTTGCATTATTTTACTATTGTTAGGACTTTTTTTAGCAATAGATTCAGCTACATGTATCATGCGATTAACAAGTGCTATTTTTTTCAAAGGCATCTTTTTAACAATATCAGATAGATACTTGGAATTATTAACACTATGAGAAACCTTCATCATCTTATTAATAGGAACATCTTTAAGTGTTTTCTTAAAAAATTTACTACTTACACTTGCCTCACTTATAACAATGAGCATTGTTAATAACACTATATATTTAAATATCATTATCTGTCTCCTTCTTGACATATATCTTTAGCTTGAATTTTTGATGGCATTATAAAATAAGCTGCTACTGTTCCTGCTGCTACTGTTCCAAAAGTAAAATTATCTTTCATATCATCCAACTTACTTAAACCTTTTCCAAATGCACGAGTATTTTTTTCACCTATAGTTTTATACAAAGATTTTCTTCCAACTCTAGCAAACTTAATAGATTTATTTGCTAATTTGATAGATATTTTTTTCGCATACCACATCATCCCTTTTTTCGCAGCTATTTTCCCTGTTTGTTTTGTTGCAGTTTTTCCTACAATATAGAGTAAGCTTGTCCCACCAGTAAAAGGTGCTGCTACAACAGCAGCACCAGTTAGTGCCCAATCAGCTTTATTAAGATATGACATAGATTTTTCAAATGTAGTAAAGTTATGTGTTTCTAACTCATCTATGGATAGTCTATATAATTTATCTAAATTATTTTGAGCAATAAAGAATCTATTAGCACCAATATATTGAAATGCCGATGAATCTTGATCAGAAGGATACGATGTTAAAAGTATATATTTATATTTTGCAGTTGATTTACCATTGGCTACATCTTCATCATTCTCTACAAATCTATTATATTCTTTACTTCTAATGACCTTATCAAAATAACCAATATTATCCAGCTCTTTTAAAACAAAACTATTCATATAAATATCATATGATGGAGTTGGTAATGTATAGAGTAAATCTTTAAATATATGCCATTTAATAGAAGTAAATTTTGCATAAACATTAGATACATAAAAAAGTGAAGATATGCTTTTTTCCTCAGATGAGCTATACAAAAGATGTTTATATAAATCATTTTCATCTTTTTTAAGTTTCAAAAGATTATTTAAGTTGCTATCACCAAATATAGCAAAAACTTTTTTTTTCTTGTCTTTATTACATCTGTTTTCTATTTGAGCCCATAGTTGATTTAAAAAATTCTGTTTTGATAAAACCACTAAAAGTTTTTCTATTTCATAATATTTTTGTGGATATGAAACAACATAGGGCTGTATCTCTTCTAGTGTCAATAAAGCTATATTATTTGAAGCTTCAGAATCTTGAGTAATATTATGCTTATACATAGATTGGTAAAATGAAACTATCATTTTTTGATATTGTTGTTGTTTTTTATGTATAAATTTATCATCTCCTTTAATCCCCATCTCCTCTTGAGAGGGATATAGAAAATAAGCTATATATTGAGGATATTGAATAATTAGATTTAGTTGTTTAGGGGTTAATTTCTTTTTTAAAGTAGAAAAATTCTCTAAAAGAAGTGAAAAATCATAACTATCTCCAATTGTTCCATATATGAATGCAAATGCTTTCAATTCATCAAGACTTAACTTTTTTAAAGCATGGTGATATTTTTTTAATTCATCTGTAGTTTTTGCATTTATAGAAGAAAAAATATAGTAGTTTAAGTATGTTAAATCACTAGATATTTTTTTTCGGTTTGCAGAGTTATAATTTTTTTGAATTAAATAGTTTAAATTTTTTAAAAAGAGAGGATTATCAGCATTAGAATCGACTAATTCTTTTGTAACACTGTTTGTATTCATCAGTTTAACAAACTCTCTATGCTTATAAAGTTTTACAACTTCTCGCATAAGTTGAGGATTTTCATCTACTGCATCCATTATACCTTGAGCATTTTCTTTTAAAAGAGTGTCAAATACTTTCACTACCTTGCAACCATACAAATCGATTTGGGATTCAATTCGGATAGACCATCCATTTTCTGTTAATAATGGATATTTAGAAAACTCTTTTTTACATGTTTGTGCTGATAATGAGATGCTAAAAGCTAATAATATCAGTATAAATAATATATTTTTCATAGATTTAAACCTTTTAATTAATCTTAGGATACTACAATAATTCTTACCCCCCCCCCATAAAAACAAGACACTTCTTGAAAAAGTAATATACAAAATTATATTTTGTTACATCTTGTAATTAATTTATACCATTCTCAATAAAATACCATACATATCTATTGTCTTTACTTGATTGGGAGTGTAACATACGAGAATTAGTTACACTCCCACTTTATATAATGGGCTGAAAAACAAGACTATTAAAATAAATTATTTATTTCCATTTCTACCTGTTACATTATGTGCACCTTTAATGTAATTTAGATACATATTCATTAGTTTTTTATAATCAATTGATGAATAGAATCTTTTAGAATTATGTAAATAATATCAAAATTACTTAGAGATATACAAATAAACCCCACTCATCCCATACTCATCATAAATCTTTTTAGCTTTTCTAAAACCATCACCATAATCTTCATCATTATTTTCAATTAAATTTTTCATAAGAAACTTTATAAATTTTATATCTTCTTTAGTTTTGGTTTTTTTCAAAAGATTAGTTAAATATAGATACTCACATAGACCAGCAACACCCTCTTCTTGGAATTTAGTGAGGTTATCATCAGTGTTTATTTTTACCCATACATGAAAAAGTTCATGTGCTAATATTCCACAAAACATTATTTTTGGTAATCCATAATATATTTTTATCATAAAGTTTATTTTTACAATTTTTTCATCTAAGGTCTCTTGCTTACAATTACATCGACCAGGACTATCTATCTCTTTTTTTGTAACAAGTTCAATATCAAGAGTAGTATAATCTTTTATCTTAAAACCTATACTTTTCATAAATTTTGCCACTTCATCATAATATAATTGTAAATGTTCTTCTTCTACAACACTAGC
>Ga0256837_1001292_pt1 | contig 17583 bp, 18 predicted proteins | sample 4562384metaG_FD_185976 | JGI IMG/M metagenome (GOLD analysis project Ga0256837, IMG submission 185976) | Hydrothermal vent microbial communities from Guaymas Basin, Mexico - 4561-384 | ecosystem: Environmental > Aquatic > Marine > Hydrothermal vents | place: Mexico: Guaymas Basin | collected...
AACAGTACCGTCTGATGTACCTTTAATAACTACATCATTATCTTTAGCAACTATATTTAGTGGTTTATTGATTATAATATTGCCTATATAGGTTCCATTTGACAGTTTTATAGTGGAGTAAGGGTTAGCGTTATTTATAGCTTCTTGCAGAGGATTTGCAAGAAGAGTCGATATAAAAGAAAAGAGAAGTATAAGAGATTTCATCTTTTAGTAAAATCTATGAATCTCTTCCATGATATTAGAAAATTCTATATCATCACCTTTTTCTTTTAAAAAGTTTATTAAGTAAGTTTGTGCAGCATCAATAGAGTCATTTTTTTCTATCTCTAATAATTTTTTGTATAAATCATTAATAATCTCTATTACATGCTTACTTATACTTTTTCTAGCTGCATGGTAACCTATTATTTTTCCAGTGTCTGTATCTCTACGAATCTCAAACTCTGTAAATATCCAATAGTAACGGCCATCTTTTGCTAGATTTTTTATAAGTGCATTTATATTTTTTCCAGCACTTATAGTCTCCCATAAAAGTTTAAAAACAACCTTTGGCATATCTGGATGACGAACGATACTATGAGGTTTACCTATAAGCTCCTCTTTTGAATAACCAGATACTTCCATAAAGTAATCATTACAAAAAGTAATTTTACCTTTTTCATCAGTTTCACTTACTATATATCTTTTAGGGTCAAGTACAATCTCTTCATTTATAGGTGTTGGCTTAGTCATTTTATATTCTCCCATTAAGTAATCTAATTAGAGCAGGGTTTACTTCTCTAAAGTTTAGAATTCTTTTACCATGATGTTTTTTAGAAAATTCTTCCGCAGCAGCATAGGAATCAAAAGGAACAAGGTCATCTCCAGCTGGTGAAGTTACATTTGAACCATATATGTAAAAAGAACCTTTTGCTTTTACAGCTAAACCTGTTTTAAAATCAGTTACAAGTATATCTTTAAAATCTTGTTCATTTTTAACACCAATATCAAACCACTTTCCAGGTTGATGATAAAATTCGAACATAGATTTTGGACTTACAAAAAATATTTTTTTACCATTTTTTAGTTCTATCTTAGATACCCATTTTGGTGCTTTATTAACTTTCATATGTCTAACAAGACCAACTGTATTTTTATCATAATCCATCTCAAAGCTAAATAATATACTTGAAGCTAATATCAATATAAATATAATTTTTTTCATATACAAACCTTTTAAACTAAATCTTTTTTCGAAAATATTTTATAACCAATGAAGGCAAATATTAAACCTATTATAAATGGGTAAGCTATAGATACTAAAACAAATACAGACTGACTCATAGAATCAAGTATATAAAATGCAACTGGACCCATAACGGTTAGCTCAGGGTCAAATAGTGAAATCGCTGCTACACGAAAAATCTCCATCGGATTTGCTAATGCTATTGTGATGATTAGCTCTTCTGAAAATCTCTCTTGCATCATAAGTGAAATAAGTGCAATATCTATAAATGCTAGTAAAACTATCCATACAAAAAATGCAATACCTAAGGCAACTTCAGAAGATTTTACAAATGAAGATATAAAAAAAGCAATACCTAAAAATGCTGAACTCATAGCAAATAGTAAACCAGTATATAAGAAAAAAATATTCCAAGGAATTGCAGCACCTTTAAATGCTCCATAGATAACTGCAATAATCATAGCAAACAAAACAGGAAGATAAACTGTAATAAAGCGACCAATAATCTTACCCCAATAATATTGTTTGAGAGAGATTGGAAAGGACAACATATACTCAAGTATATGATTGTCTCTATCACCAGAAATTGAACGAACAGTAGTTATAAGTATAAATATAGGAAGTATTACAATAGTTATTTGGATATACATTAGTAAAAGACGACTAAGCCCACTAAAGCCCATCACTTGACTCTCTGTAACACCAGCTATAAAAAACAAAGCAATCATCCCTCCAAAAACAAGAGAATATATTAGAAACCATTTAGCGCGAATAGACTCTTTAAGGTCAAGGTATGCAATAAGTTTTAAATTACCCATTAGTTACTCTTTCATCTGTTATTATCTTGCCAAGATCCATATATATTTGTCTATTTACCAAGTCTTTAACCTCTTCAAGTCTATGGGTTACAAAAAGTAAAACTTTTTCATCTTCATTTTGTTTTAAAAGTCTGTAAAAATCATCACGAGCTAATGGATCAAGATTTGCAGTTGGTTCATCATATATAATTATGTCACTTTTTTTTGCAAGACTTATAGCTATTAGGAGTTTTTGTTTCATCCCACCAGAGAGTTTAAAAAATGATTTATTCATATTTGATTTTGCATCAAGTTTCATCTCATTTGCAAAGTGTAAAATCAGTTCTTTATCTACATTTGAACTAGTTTCAACATAGGAGATTAACTCTTCAATACTTAGTTTGATTGGTGGTGGAAGTTGAGGAACAAAACTAATATGCTTTAGAACTTCAATACGCTCTTTTATTGGATCTAGCCCATTTATAAGTACTTCACCATCATCAGGATGATAATAACCCATAATAGAGCGTACAAGTGTGGTTTTTCCAGCACCATTTGCACCCATTAATGCAATTGCTTCATTTTTATTAAATTCACAATTAATATTATCAAGTGATATATTATTTCCAAATTTCTTTGTTAAATTATTTACTTTTATCATTTAGACCAAACTTTTTAATCTAAAGTCAAATTTAAGAGCGTCTTCATGACATACATCTACACAACGACCACATAAAGTACAATCAGCACCAGTTATGTACTGGTTTGTTATACCTTTTTCATCTATTTGTTTTTTGTATTTTGCTTTTGTTATCTCTAAAACTTGAGGCTCAAAACATACATCATGACAAACCATACAGCTATCACAATTGTCATTCCATTCAATTCTAAGTGCAGAAACTTTACCAATCATACCATAAGTAGTACCAATAGGGCAGATATATGTACACCAAGCACGACGAGAGAAAAATACCTCAAAAGCAAGAACTATTAATACCCAAATAAGTGCTAAACTCCAACCGTAAGCAATAAACCTACTCATAATACCAACAACATTAAATGTTTCAAAAACTAAGTAACCACTAGTAAATGATGTAGTTAAAAATATAATCCAAAAAATATATCTTATTCTATGATCAAACTTTCTACTTTTAATAATTTTTTTATCTACTAAAGTATTGTGCCATTTTTCACCAATTTCACTTAAAATTCCATATGGACATACCCAAGAACAGTAGCTTCTACCACCAACAAGTAAATAAAATATTGTAATTGTACTAACACCGATTATAATATTGATATGTAAATGGTGAGTTGCTAAAAACATCTCTAAAGCTGTAAATGGGTCAATCATATGAAAACCTAAAAATCTAGAACCATTTAATGTACCTTCAAGTACTTGTAAATCTATAAAAAATGATAAGAAAAATAAAAGATGAATAGAAATAACTAAAATCCATCTTTTTGCTCTATAACTTAATTTACTTTTTCCTTCTCTTGTTTTATCAAAAAAAGTGGATAGAAATGTTGAGTTTTTAATAGTCTCTCTATTATTATATTTATCCATCTTATAGCTCCATATTTTATAGTTTATTTGTCTTGTTTTGCTTTTCTTGCTGGAAACTCACCAATCTCTTTAGAAAATCTTTTTAAATCATCATTATTTAAATGTATTAATAGACCTTTCATAATCATATTTTCAACCCTACCAGCTTTAAAATCATCTAGCTTTTTATAAATCTCTTCACTGCTTTGTCCAAATAGTTTTGGTCCCATTAATTTTTTACCATTTTGCAAACCTGAACCATTAACACCATGACAAGATGCACATTTGCTTTTATATTCATCAGAAACTTTAAAAGAAGAGATGTTTCCAGCTTTTTCTCTTAGGGCATTTAATGCTTCATCTTCTTTTTCTCTGTCACTTTTTTCTTTTGGTTCATTCTCTTTTTGTGTAGTTGCAGTCCTGTCACCTATATTAGCAATTACTTTTCCATGCTCTCCACCATTGTATGCACCACCTTTTGAAGCAGTTAAAGCCATTAAGGCAAGCACAAGTATTGTAAAAAATCCTACAATTATATTTTTCATTTTTTATTCCTCATCTCTTTTATTTTTTTGTTAAATGCATATATTTCATCTGCAATCTCTTTAATCTCTTTGTCACTCATATTTTTTATAAGATCATTCATAAGTGGATTAGACTTTTTACCACTTTTAAATTCAGCTATTTTATTATATATAAAATCAGCATCTCTTGATAATAGTGATGGTCCAATAATTCCATTAGCATAATCATCATGGCAGGCTGAACATTTAAGTCTAAAGTTTTTACTTAATTTTTGAGTTAGTAAAGATACTTGTACTTTGTCATAAGGACTTCTAATATTCATATTTGCTTCTACGGCAGTTCTCGGTTTTATTCTAACATCTGCATCTTGATTTGCGGGTTGTGTGTTTTGAGAATATTCACTTTTTACTCCATAATCATAGTAAAATGATTCTTGTTGAGAATTTTTTTGTAAATTATTATTTTTGACTTTAACTTTTATCTCTTTTGAATTTGTGTTTTGAATTATCTCTATATTTGGAGTTGATGATACTTTTGATACTTCTTTAGTCTCTTTATCATCATCCTTATCACTACAGGCACTAAATGTAGTTAAAATCAATAAAGAAGAACTTAATAGTAAAATAGCTCTTTTTTTTGCTTTAGTGTTATTTAATCTCATTTAAGTTCCTTAACTTTTATATATATCTTCATATGACGCTCTTGGTTTAATAACTATAGATGGTGTGTTCGTTGGACAAACCTCTTGACAAACTCCACAACCAATACATCCATCATAAATTTCTGGTCTTTTACCACCATTAGCATCAGGAACCATATCTATGGCACTTAATGGATTTGGTATTGGGCACATATCTGCACATAGTGTACATTCTTTACCCTCAAATTTATCAAATTTATCTAAAACTTCAAGCTCTAAAGGGCTTACATTAGTTACAGAATTAATAAACATATGCATTTTATTATTATAACCACTTGGTACTGGAGTCTTATTGATAGCTAAACAAGTATCTGGAAATTCTAAAACAGCGATTCCCATCTTAATATCTTCAGCTTTTTCTGTTCCATGGTCTAATGCACCACTAGGGCAGGCAAGTACACAAGGCACAGCATTACAAGCATAGCAACCTCTTTCATTAGCATCAATATATGGAGTCCCTTCTCCATGTCCCATAGCTATATCAGCCAATTTTATAGAGTGATAAGGGCATACTTGTAAACATTGTCCACATTTAATACATAAAGCTAAAAATTCTTTTTCTGTAACTGCACCTGGTGGTCTTAATCTATTTTCTTGTGCTACAGCATAAGGACTAAATACTACACCAGCACCAAGAACAGCACCTAAAATACCAAGTGAAGAGTATTTAATAAAATCTCGTCTATCTGTTTCTATTTTTGCCATAATTATCCTTTTATACTAACTTTTGGTTCTTGATCTTCAAATAAAAATATTGGTTTTGTAAATGGAGCTAATTTTGCTAAAAAATTTAGTAATGAAATTACAGGGCTTCCATAAAAAAACTTAACATTAGGGTTATATACCCATAATTGATCTGCATATTGATATACTTTATGTGATGTATCACCAATATTATCTCCATTTTTATCAAATCCTTCATAGTTATCCCAATAATTACCAACAATCACATTTTCATTTGTTTTGCTTCCACGAGAATCATTTACTACATCTTCAATATTTCCCATAAGGATATTATTTTTTATAATATTATTTTCACTTAATGAGTGGAAGTGTATAGCTTCTGAATTATATAAAATTTTATTATTCTCTATCCAATCTTTTGTATCTGGCTCAAAAGGTGATCTATCAATATACATACCTTGAGCACAATAGATAATTGTATTGTCTTTTAGTGTGAAGTTTGATACATCTTTTAAACCAATACCCATACCAGTAGCTCCAAGTGAACTTTTAATAGTATTTCCTATTGCAATAGAGTCTTGTGAGTACATAAAAAATATACCAACTGAATTAAATTCATAAGTATTATTTTTTATAATATTTTTACCAGCATACATAAAATGAAGGGAATATCTATTATATTTTCCATAGTTCTCAACTATTTCATTTCCGTGAGAGTACCATACAACCATATCTCTTGATTTTATAAGGGAATTTTTTTTAATTATATTATTATTAGAGTACCATAGTCTTACACCATCTCCACGAAGTCCTAAGTCAAAAGGTTTTGATGTAATTAGATTATTTGATATTATAGAGTTATTAACCATTTGCATATCTATACCAAATAAAGCATTATCAATAATGCAATCACTAACTTCACATTGTGATGCATTATTTATTTTAATGGCAGCATCATTTTTTTCATGTCTAGCACCACTGTTTATTATTTTCAGATTTTTAAGAGTAACAAAAGAACTTTTTATATCAATTACAGTCCCTTGATTTTTTCCATCAATTATTACATTTTTATCTTTTCCAATAATGCTGATAGGTTTAGTAATAGTTATGTTACCACTATAAGTACCAGCAGATAATTTTAATATTGAACCACTAGGTGCATTGTCTATCGCATCTTGTAGTGCATTAGCTATTAATGAGCTTGCTATTAAAAAAAATATTAGAAATATTTTAAACATTAATTAATTCCAATCAAAATTATTTTTGCATCTCTTTAAGAGCTTTTTGTTTTGCAAAATATGCAAGTAAGCTAAAAAAACTAATCAGTAAAATCATATAAAAACCTATTGCAGGATATGAATGTGTAGTAAATTGAGCTATTTTTCCATCTCCAAAAACAGTAGGCATAAAAGGTTTTATTTTAAATGCACCCCAATCATGCAAATTGTGACCAAACCAATAAAGCCAGTATGAGTAATCTGCTATAAAAATTAATGGAAGAGCAGCTGGAATAAGCATTATATAACTAAATATCTTTTTATTATAAGCCATAAAAAATATCATACCAAGAGATAGGGCAAGAAGTGCATATATTCCAATTGCTCGTTCAAAGTGTCCGCCAACCCACATAGGATCCATACCAACATAATGATTTATTGTATTCATTTCATGAACTTCACCACTATATCCATCAAAATGAAAATATACAGGTATCCCCTCTGGAAAAGCTTCTTTTGGATAATTTGGAGCTTCTAATGATACTGCCCATATTGGTAAAGATGCTGGTCCTATTTCAGACTCATTATCAATCATCTTCATAAGATTATTATGTGCTTCTTTTGGAGTAGCTATACTTTTGTATCTACCTTCATTGTAGATATTCCAAATTTTTGCAGTTAATGGAGATATGTTTTCTATCTTGCCATCTTCAATATCATTTAACGTATGATGAAAAGTAATCATTGGAAGTGTAAACGATAAGGTTAAAATAATTAAGGCTATTGTAGCAAATATTCTTGCCTTTAGTAAACTTGGGTGCATTCTGTTTCCTTGTAGAAAATTTAAATTCAAGATTTTATAAATCCTCAAATTAAAATTTATAATTATTATATGTTCTAGTTATTATACTTAAATTATAGTAACGAACACGATGATATGTGTCAATATTTGATAATTATATATGATTTGTTTATGTAAAGCAAGGAAAAACATAAGTTTTTCCTTGTTTGGTAGGTATTTAACTATTCTTAGAATAGGTTCGCATTTTCGTCAACCCATTTTAGGTATTCGATAATGTTTTTAGTCTCTTTTTCACTCATATGTTGATTAGGCATTTTAAGATTAAAGTAATCAATCATACCTTTAATATAAGGATCATTATATTTAGAATGTGGATCCATAATAAAATCTTTTACCCATTTTTCAGCATTTTCATGTCTTAGTAGTACACCAGTTAAATCTGGACCTGATGATACTTTTCCAATAACATGACAACCACCACATCCACCTTCACCAAATGCTTTTTCACCAGCAGCAGCAGCAGCAGATTGTTTAGTCGCAACTTTTCTTACGAGTAAATCTTTAGCTCTAATTCCTACATCTGCAGTTTTAACCATATATTGCCAAATCATATTTTCAAAAAGAACAGCTTTTTCATAGTCACCTTTTTTTACAGCGGCATCAGATTTTTCTTTTTGAGCTTTGATTTGTCCATACTGATCAAGTGCATCTACAACAAGAGCTTTAACAGTTGGATATTTTTCATAATGATTAGCTTTTAAGAATTTAACAACTGATTGGATTACAGCGTCAGTAGCAGTATTTACAGCTACAGTTTTATCGTATTCAGCTTTTAATTCACCTTTTGACATAGTTTTCATTTTTAGTTTTTGAGCCGAAACATATTTTTTGTTTGGATCTTTAACCATCATGTAACCCATCATCTCTAAGTGAAGAGCAGAACAGAACTCAGTACAGTAGTAAGGGAAAACACCCTCAATATCAGCAGTAAAGTTAAGTTCAATAGTTTCACCTGGCTCTAATGAACCGTGAATATCATAGTGGTCAACTGTAAAACCGTGAGTCTCATCTTGAGCACGCTCAAGGTTTGTAAGATACATTGTTACATTGTCACCTTTGTTTACAGTTATTCTCTCAGGATTAATGTGAGAACGAACTAAAGTAGCATAAACAAAAACATTTTTACCTTTACGAACAATTCTCTCTTGTCCTGCTAAAGTTTTACCTTTATGTTGTTTACCTGTTTTAGAGTTTGTACCCATTTTGTATCTTACATGTGGATGAAGTTTTTCTGCTCTAATTGCTACTGCTTGGTGAGGTTCACCTAACGGTAAAGGCATATCAACAAGTAAATCCATAGTTTTACCAGAAATATCAATTAACTGATGATTTTGTGGGTGAAGTGGACCAACATTTTGAAATCTATCAATTGCAAGTTTATTAAGAGAGATAATATACTTACCTTGAGGATCAGCAGATTTTCCTTCCATACCACAAAGGTGTCCAACATTGTAGTGAACATTTTCTTTGTCTAAAACTTTAAGAGTTTTATAGTTCCATTTTACAATTTGTGAATCAACATAAAGTGAAGTATATATTTCACCATCTACATTTGAATATTGATTATGCAATGGCCCAAGACCTAGTTCAACTTGACCATGTAAAGAATCTTTCATACTTAAGATAGGAATTCCATATGGATCTTTACCAGTATATTTTTTAGCTTTGATAAGCTTTTGAATTTTAGTCCAGCTATAAACAGATGCGTGAGTATCTAGTTTACCACAAACAGTAATATATTTTCCATCAGGAGAAACATCAACACCATGTGGTGATTTAGGCTCAGGAATTAAGAAAAGTGCATTATTTGCAACAGCTACACTAATTGGAATGATTTTCATCCCATTAACTTTTTTATAGTTCTTCTTGTTTTGAGCAAGTTTAGCTAATTTTTTCCAGTTATATACATGTAAGAAGTCAGTATCATTTCTTGACATACCAGCTTCATTTGGTGGCATACCAACTTCGATTCCACCTGTGTACATTTCAGTGTTAAAAGAGTTAGTGAAACCCCAACCATCAGATGCATTTTTACCAGCATCACTTAAATCTTGCATATATGGAGGAAGCTCTAAAGTAAAAGAAGCTTTTTCATTAATACGACCCTTTTTAGAGTCAAATTTCCACATAGTTACACCACCACGGTAAGTTTCTTTGTACTCTTCGATTGGGTGATAGTTATTATCAAAAGGTGCCGCATATTGTGCAGCTTCAATAATATAGTCAGAATTTTGAGTGAAGAAAGCTCCACCATGATCTGATTTGAAAACAGGATTTACAACAATTTGTTTAGTTTCAAAATCTTCTAAATCAATAACAGCTAAACGAGGGTTTGCTTTGTCATTAATAACTAACCATTTACCATCATATTTACCATCTTTTTCTGAAAGACCTGGATGGTGAGTATCACCCCAGTTTATCTCACGACCACGAATATTACCTTGTCTTAATACTTTAAGACTATCAACATCGTAACCATACCCTTGCCAAGGCTCAGGTGTAAATACAGCAATATACTTTAAAATTCTCATAGATGGAACACCATAAACAATAACTTGTCCAGATTGTCCACCAGAACTAAATACTATAAACTCATCTCTACCACCAGTAGGGTTATAAGTTTTAGCAGCGCGAATAACATCATTTTCTGTTAAGCCTCTTGCCTTCATTACTTTTTGTAGTTCACCACCAGCAGCTGATGCAACAGTTGCAGCTAGCGTTGTACCTAAAACAAGTGAAGTAAGCTTATTAAATGCTTTAGCCATTATCTTCTCCTTAAAATTCCTTTGAATAAAATAGATATTATCCAAATGATAATATGATAATAGACTAATTTTTATAGTTAAAATTTGACCAATGTCAAATTTATGAAGTTAAGTTTTATTTTTATTTAATGGTGTGAAATTAAGTCATCTAAATCATCTTTTAGATTTTTTAATTTTACTTTTGCATCACTTAACTCTTCTAATGACTGTATAATTGCATCCTCTTTTTTACGAAGCTCATCATCTGTTTTATTGTTATTCATCTCGTATATAAAGTTAAGTAACTCCTCTACATGTAGCTCTAGTAATTCAATAGATTTTGTTGAATGGTTTAAAAATTTAGTAGAATTATTTACATTTTTATTGATTTTATTTACTAGAGTATTGAAGTTATCTTCAGCAATAGAAATATCTTGGTTTGTATCATCTATGTTTAAGGGTTCAAGTTCTTTTATACTGGAGTCATCTATAATTTTTTTAGATTTAAAAAGAAATTCTTGAACAAATAATACTAAAGATTTTAGTTGAGTAAATATATACAAAAGAAGTAAAACTAAGCCTATAAATAGAATATATTGTAATGTAATAAATATATTTTGTTTTTTTTCAAATTTACTTTGTTCTTTTTTTATTAGTTTGTCAAACTCCATAATAAGTTGTAAATTTGTAGTATATATATTGTTCACTTCTTTTTCCAAAAGTATATTAGAGTATGGAGACCTTACTTTTATTTTATCTCTAAAATGCTGTACATGTAGATAGAATTTATTCCAAAGTTTATTGATAGTATCAGTTCTGTAAAGATGATGATTGCTATTTGAAACATTATCTAAATAAGCTTTTATATTTTTATCTAACATTTTTGTATCTTGATTTTGATTTTTATATATATAAAAAATATTTTTTGATATATCTTGGGTAAATGATTTTTGTTCTTTTATACTATTTATAAAATTCTTATGTATGATGTTTTCTTTTGATGTATAGTTAAATATAAAAGCTAAAGATATAGAGAAGATAAATATAAATGCACCAACAATTTTAATTTTATTCATTATAGCCCCTCATATACTGATTTTAAAGCTTCCGCATCTAAAACAGTAACTTTTGTATTTTTTATGCTAATAATTTCATCTCTTTTAAATCGGTTTAAAACGCGAGATAATGTTTCTGGCTGTATATGAAGCATAAGTGATATCTCAGCACGCTTTAAAGTGTTGAAAATATCTAAATCATCATTAAGCATCATAGCAACCTTTGCAACAGAGTTAAAAACGAATTCCCTATTTATAAGTGAGTGAAGTTGTGTAGATTTTGAGATTATTTCATTTGTAAACTCTCTATTTAAAATCCCTTTATCTAAAAAGTATTTTTTAAATTTTTGATAATCAACATTTAGTATCTGTGAGTCTTCAAGTAGTGATACATTTGAAAAAGAGTATATGCTATCATCTTTTATATCTGATATTAGTGAGTTTTTATAGACATAGTGTAGAAATATTTCATTTTTGTGTTTATCGATTTTATATGCCTTTGCTAAACCATCTAGCAAAAATAGTAGGTTATTTGAATACTCTTTTTCATAATAAAGTATATAATTTTTTTCATATGAATTTATTATAGAGATATCTGTAATAATGTCAAGTTCATCTTTAGTTAAGGATGAAAAGAAGTCAATATTGGAAATTATATTTTTTATTGACATTATTTTAGTCATATTTTAGATTTTTAAACAAGACTCTTGATTGATATCAAATGTAAATAACTCTTTTTTACTTGTAGCACTTGTGTATATATATCTTATAGATATATCAGCTTCTAAAAATCTTTTTGAGCTTATGCAGGTTCCACGAGTTACAGCTTCTTTCATCCTTTGATGATCCTCTTTTTTGACAGTATCATCAGTTTTTGGAGCTATATTTAACTCAAAAGTATAGACTATGGTGCTATCTTGTGAGTTTACTTTTAATAGTTTAGTATATTTGTCTATTTGTTGTGGAAGTGATTTGTTTATCTCATTAGCTGCAAGTTTAGCAATCTCTTTATTTTGAGTTTTCATATCTTTTGTAGATATTTCACGATTTTGCATCTGTGTATCAGATGCAATAATATTTAGAGTTAGAAGAAGTGTAAGGAGTAGTTTTTTTATCATAATTTTCTCTTGTATAATTTAGTTATTAAATTATACATAAAAGAAAATTAATATTAGATTTCTAATCTTGTTGTTGTCTCATATATGATGGAATATCTAAATGATCTCCACTTAAGTCACCACCAACAACTATACGAGGTTGAACTCTAGGTGCCATAACTGGCTCAGATGGTCCATCAGGAGTGTTAACACCAGCACCAGCAATGTCTCTTTCAAAACCAGTAGCAATAATAGTAATTTTTACATAGTTTTCAGGAAGATTTTCATCAGTAGAAGTTCCAAAAATTACATCAGCATCATCATGAGCACTCTCTTGAACAACTATCATAGCTTCAGAAGTTTCCATAAATGGGAAGTTAGGATGCGTATGGAAGTGAACAAGTACACCCATTGCACCATTTATTGACATATTATCAAGTAGTGGAGATTCTATTGCTGATTTTATAGCTTCATATGCTGCATTTTCACCCTCATGCTCACCAACACCCATAAGTGCCATACCTTTATGACTCATAACAGTTTTTAAGTCGGCAAAGTCAAGGTTGATATCATACTCACCATTTGATAGGATAACACCAGAAGTACCACTTACAGCTTGAGCAAGTACTGCATCTACAATTTTAAAACTATCACGCATACCAAGTCTTCTATCGATTATTGAAAGAAGCTTGTCATTTGGAATTACAACTATAGAGTCACTCTCTTTTTTAAGATCATCTAATCCTGATTTTGCAAGTTTATTTCTTTTTGGACCTTCAAAACCAAATGGTTTAGTAACGATAGCTATTGTTAAGGCACCAACTTCTTTGGCAATTTTAGCAACAACTGGAGCTGCACCAGTACCAGTACCACCACCAAGTCCAGCAGAGATAAATACAATGTCAGCACCCTCAAGAGCATCACGGATATCATCATAGTTTTCTAGTGCAGATTCTTTACCAATCTCAGGTTTCATGCCAGCACCAAGACCTTTTGTAAGTTTAGTACCTATCTGTATAGTAGATACTTGTCCCTTATTGTCTAGTGCTTGAGCATCAGTGTTTACCATCATTAACTCAATTCCTGTAACACCCTCTTTAACCATGTGACCGATCATGTTTCCACCACCGCCACCAACACCAACTGCTACAATCCTTGCTCCATTAGTGTTTTTTGCTTCTACTACTTCAAATGCTTCCATCATTTTCTCCTTAAAATAACTGAGTTGCCCAGTTCCAAAATTTGCTCAAGCTTCCTGCTTCGTCACTTTTTTTCTCTTTTTTAGCGATTATACTTATCATTTTATCTTGTTTTTCTTCCTCTTGTGCTGGGGGAGTTGGTATCTCATTTTCATCACTAAAATCTACAAATTCATCTTTTATAGGTACTTCATTTGTATGCCTAACTTTTTTGTTTACATCTATCTCATATTGAGTATATGATGATGCACCATACATTACAAGACCAATAGCAGATGAGTACTCAGCTGAGCGAAGATTATCAAAAAGTCCATCCATCTCTTTTGGTTTTGCTAAACGAACAGGAACAGAACCAAAAGTAGCAATCGCTAAATCGCGAATACCATCCATCTGTGAAAAGCCACCAGTTAAAACAACACCAGCACCAATTTTGTCTTTTAGTCCACTGTTCTCAATGAACTGAGCAAGTATCATCAATGTTTCTTCAACTCTTGCATAGATAACATTATGAACTACTTCAAGTGATACTTCATGAGTAGTATTTTCATCACCAATAATTGGTAATTCAATTAAGTCACTTGATGGTGTTAGTAATGAGCCATAGTTTAGTTTTACAGAATCAGCTACATTTAGTGGTGTATGAAGTGCCATAGATAAATCTGATGTTACATGGTTTGAGCCAACACCTAAAAACTCGTTGTATCTAATAGCATTTCCAGAATGTATAGTAATATTTGAAGTATTCCCACCCATATCAATAATAGCTACACCTAGCTCTTTTTCATCATCATTTAAAGTTGCAATTGATGAAGCATAACCATTTAGTACTACATTTTCAACTTCAACACCAGCACCTTGTACAGCTTTTTTTAGGTTGTTTAGATTTGATTTTTGAGTTGTAATTATGTGTGTATCTACTTCAAGTCTTGAAGCATTCATGCCAAGTGGATCCTCTATAAAGTCTTGATCATCAACTTTGAAGTTAAACGGAAGTGCATGAAGTACATCATATTCATTTGGGATGTTAGCATTATATAAAGATGTTTGCATAACACGCTCAATCTCTTTAAAAGTAACTTCTTTGTTTTGAATATTTACAATGCCATTAGAGTTTAAGCTTTTTGTATAAGCTCCAGATATTGAAACTATTGCAGTTTTAACATCGCTTCCAGATACTCTTTTAGCATCATTTAAAGCAGATTTTATCGATTTAGAAGCAAGCTCTATATTTGTAATGCTACCTTTTTTAAGACCTTGAGCCTTAGAAGTGCCAGCACCTGTTATAGCAATTGAGTTATCATCTGATACTTCAGCGATAATTGCACAAATTTTTGTTGAGCCAATATCAATGGCTAAAACAGTTTTACTCAACTTAGAGTCCTTGGATGAAAATCTCTGTTTTGTACTTGTTTTGAAGATTTTTAATCAAACCTTCATTAAACATAGCACTTTTTAATCTAACAATTGGATTGTTAGGATTAGTGTTAGTTGAACTAAGCATTTTTTGTTCCAAAATGTTATACATAACAATGTTTCCATTATCTAAAGATATATACCCACGCTTAGTTTGCGCACTAAATAGTTTTACTAAGAAATCATTAGCAGATGCAGTATCTAAATCTGTTAGTTTTTCTGTATCTGTTATTGTTATATAATCGGTAGTTTTTCCATTAAATGTAGCTACAGAGTTTTTAGCTAATTCTAAAAGTTTCTCTTTTTTTTGATTTTCAATATACATAGGAATTACGCTTACTTTAGCATCTTCATAACTTTTAGCTACTGATGGGTTTACTTTTACTAATTCAAAAGTATAATAATCCTCACCAATTATAATTGGTTTTAAAAATGGTGCAGCCATTGTAAGTTTAGATATTTTAACTATAGCATCATTTCCAAAAGGGTTAGATGATGCAGAGATTGTAGCTGTTTGTATATCTGCATTTTCAAGTTTACCTTTTTTATATGCTATATATGAACGAAGTGCTTCTTTTTTAGTCTCTTTGGCATTTAATTCTGCTAGGACTTTCTCTTTTGCATCTTTTAGTGAAAGTATCTTCCCATCACTATCTTTAAAATGAGTCTTGTTGTTATTATAATACTCAGATATTTTAGCATCATCAAACTCTTTTGTTAGTTTGTCTTGTTTGATATATTTAACATCATAAGATATATCTGTCATGAAATTATTTTTCATACCTTCCCAAAAAGCTTTTACTTTTTCATCTGAAGTATCTATGTTGATATCTTTGTTGCTTAAAAGTTTATAGTTGATTTTATCTGCGATATTTGCAATAGTATCAATAATTTTAAGTTCATTCTCATTAGCTTCTACTGGAAGTAATTTAAGAGTTTTTCTTAGAAGCAGATCTCTTCTTACATCTTCTTCGTACTCTTTGATGCTAAGGTTATTTCTTGAAAGTACTTGCTTATAAATCTCTTTGTCAAAAACACCATCTTTAAAAAAGTACTCTTGAGTCTTGATCTCATCTAGTAACTCTTTATTACTTATCTCTAGGTTATAAGCTTCTGCTAAATTTAAAACAAGTGCTTGTTGTGTTAGTTGATTTAGTGCTTGAGACTGAAGTCCAAAACTTTTTGCTTTTTCTTCATCAAAATTACCTTGAAACATTTTAGAATATTGAGCATATAGATTTGAGTAAGTTTTTTGTAATTGCCCTTGAGTTATCTCTACATTTCCAACTTTAGCAACAGCTCCAGCTTTATCTCCGTATGAGTATTGACCCCAGCCAACAAAACCTGCGCCAACAAAAGCGATAGTAGAAATCCAAATTGTAATAATGAGCCATTTTTTATGTCTCTGCATCCATGTAATCATGTGGTAAAAGCCTTAAGTAGAATATTTTTGTTATTCTATGTAAATTAGCATTAAACCTTTATGAAAGTCAAGAAATTTAATCGAAGCTAGAGTCTATAGCTGTATTATCTAAAAGTAAGAGTCTACAACTTTTTTCTAAAATTGCAATTTTTTTGGCAAGCTCATGTAAATCACGGTTGAAAGTATAAACACCATATCCGCGTATAACCATAATATCGGTTTTTTTACTTTGAAAATAGTAAGCTATCTCACTTTGAGCGCGATCGTACCAATCATCAAATTGTTTTGGATCAACAATCTCAATACTGCCAATCTCTTTATAACCGAAATAGTCTTTAGGTGTTATTATGTTATGATCTAGTGAATAGGCTGTAGTGAAGGGTGGCATGGAAAAAGAGATAAATTTGGCATCAGATATTTGCGAGTAAATACTATAGTGAATGTTAGCATCAATACTCGCTTGATTCCATCTGTAATCTTTCTTGAAGTATAGCTCTATTAAGTTTTTGTCATCAATATCATCAAAAATCGCTTCTTTAGTATTTATGAGAAAACGGTTTGATTCTGTTTTAGCAGATATACTACCATGATAAATACCAAAAAAATCTTTTCTAAACATAGATAGTGCTAGTGTAGATAGTTGATCTTTAAGGCGTTCTCTGTTCATTTATTTGAACCAGCTTTTCATTTTTTCAATTGCTGAATCCAAAACACTCTCATGTGGTTTAGATTCTTCAATACCAAAAGACTCTTGAAGTTTAGATAGTAACTCTTTTTGTTCATCATTTAGTTTTCTAGGGTAAGTAATATTTACCTGAGCAATTAAATCACCTTTTCCATGACCATGAACATCTTCTATACCTTCACCGTGGAAAGTAAAATGTTGTTTATCCCTTGTTCCAATATCAAGTTTAAGCTCTAACTCACCTGTTAGTGATGGTATGGTTAGTGTGTCTCCAGCTACTGCTTGTGTAAAAAATACTGGAATAGCAATATATACATCATTTCCTTCTCTTTGGAAGTGCTTATCAGGTTTTACGCTAAAAGTAACATATAAATCTCCACGATTACCTTTTTTACCAATGTTACCTTTTCC
>Ga0256837_1001293_pt1 | contig 17583 bp, 21 predicted proteins | sample 4562384metaG_FD_185976 | JGI IMG/M metagenome (GOLD analysis project Ga0256837, IMG submission 185976) | Hydrothermal vent microbial communities from Guaymas Basin, Mexico - 4561-384 | ecosystem: Environmental > Aquatic > Marine > Hydrothermal vents | place: Mexico: Guaymas Basin | collected...
GAAAAAGAGATAAAATTGAAAGTACCTCAAAACACTAAAAATGGGCAAAGATTTCGTGTAAAAGAGATGGGTGCAATGAATCGTAAAACTAAAGTTCGTGGGGATTTATATCTAAAAGCTAATATTATTTTACCTAATATAGATGAATTAGATGAGGATTTGGTTGAAATTATGAAAGAAAAACTACCACATAAATAGGAGTGATTAAATTATGATACATCCATATGATGAGCCTGTGTATTTAATAAGTATAGTAGCGAAGATTTTGGAGATTCATCCTCAAACTCTTCGTCAATATGAAAGAGAGAATCTTATTACTCCATCTAGAACAAATGGAAGAATTAGGTTATATTCACAAAGAGATATTGACAGAATTAAACTTATCCTTAGATTAACTCGTGAACTTGGTGTAAATTTAGCTGGTGTTGATATTATTTTAAGATTAAAAGAAAATGTTGATAATATGGAGAGTGAGATAGCTGAGTTAAGATGTGAAGTACAACAATCAAATAATTGTTTTTCAGTTTCTCCAGATAAAGCTTTAGTAACAAAAAAAAGTGTATATGAGATGATTATCTTTGAATCTTAGTAACACAAAATGTGTTACTCTTTTAATCTTTCTATTTTAGCCCCTACACCTTTTAATTTCTCTTCTAGTCTATCATAACCACGATCAAGATGATAGATTCTATGAATATTTGTTTCACCATCAGATACTAAAGCAGCTAAAACTAAAGCACTAGATGCTCTCAAGTCAGTAGCCATAACATCTGTTCCACTTAATTTAGATTTTCCATTAACAGTAGCTGTATTACCATTTAGAGATATATCTGCACCCATTCTTTGAAGTTCACTAACATGCATAAATCGATTTTCAAATAGTTTTTCTTCTATAATTGATGTACCATCAGCTTGAGTTGCAAGTGCTAGAAACTGAGCTTGCATATCTGTTGGAAATGCTGGGTACTCTTGAGTTGTTATTTTTACAGACTTTATCTTTTTAGCAGGGTAGATAGTGATAGTATCTTTTGTTGTTGAAAAAGTAAATCCCATCTCCTCTAGTTTAGCTAAAACAGCACCTAGATGCTTAGGTTCAACTTTTGTAATTGTTAACTCTGAATTAATTATTGCTCCAGCACATAAGTAAGTCCCAGCTTCTATACGATCAGGTATAACTGTAAAATCTTTTATATCTATAAGTCTTCCAGCTGTTCCATTAATTGTTAAAATAGCAGTACCGATTCCATCTATTTTAACTCCACTATTATTTAAAACTTGACATAGTTGAACAACCTCTGGTTCTCTAGCTGCATTTGTAATAGTTGTTTTACCGTTTGCTAAGGCAGCAGCCATTACGATATTTGCAGTTCCTGTTACTGTAACTTTATCAAAAACAATTTCACAACCTCTTAATCCGTCTGGGGCAGTTGCTTCAATATAACCAGATTTAATCTCTATATTTGCACCCATCTGTTCCAATGCTTTTAGATGTAAATCTACTGGTCTTTGACCAATTGCACATCCACCTGGAAGAGATACTTCACAATGTCCAAAACGAGCTAAAATAGGTCCTAGTACTAGAATCGAGGCTCTCATTGTTTTTACAATATCATAAGTTGCTTTTGTTTGATTTAGTTTTGAGGTATCTACAAATGTTTCAGTCTTGTTATATTCATATGAAGCACCCAGATTTGATAATAGTTTTAATAGTGTTTTAATATCTGCAACATCTGGAAGATTCTTAATACATACATTGTTCTTTGCAAGAATAGTCATGGCAATAAGTGGAAGAGATGCATTTTTAGCACCAGAAATTTCAATATTTCCACTTAGTGATTTTATACCTTTTGCTTTTAAGTAATCCATTAATTCCCACTTGATAATTTAATTTTTATTTATTATATCATACCTTTTAGAATTTAATTTATTTATGGAATAAAAATTGCTATATAGTTATAATTATCAAGGAAGATTATGAAAAAAATTATACTATTTTTATTAATAGCAACTACAATTTATGCAACAAAAATTGATGATATTGCTAATATCGTTGGTGTTCGTGATAATCAGATTATTGGTTATTCATTGGTAGTTGGTTTGAAAAAAACTGGTGATGGAACAACATCAAAATTTACACTACAATCAATTGCTAATATGCTTAAATCAATGAATATAGATATGAATTCAATAGATATAAAATCAAAAAATGTTGCAGCAGTTGTTGTTACATCAAATTTAAAACCATTTACAAGACAGGGTGATAAATTTGATATTACAGTATCTTCTATTGGTGATGCTAAATCTTTAGAGGGTGGAACACTTTTAATGACACCATTAAAAGGGGTTGATGGTAAAATTTATGCTTTAGCACAAGGTTCAGTTAGTATAGGTGGTAGAAACTCAAAAGGTGCTAAAGAGACACATCCAACAGTTGGTGTAGTTTATAATGGTGGTCTAGTTGAGAGAGAGATAAATATTGACTTATATAATCAAAAATATGCAACCTTATCATTAAAAGAAACTAATATGAAAAATAGTGTAGGTGTTCAAAAAGCTATAAATGCTTTTTATAATACACAAGTTGCAGTAGCAATGGATCCAAGAACTATAAAATTAAAAAGACCAGATAATAAATCTATGATAGAGTTTTTAGCAGAGGTTCAAGATATAGAGATGGATTTTAATATTAAAAATAGAATTATTATAAATGAAAGAACAGGAACTATTATTGCTGGAGTAGGGATAATTATCAAACCTATTGTTATGACTCATGGAGATATCACAATTAAAATAAATGAATCTCCGACAATAAAACAGCCTGAAGGTTCTGTTGTAATAGATAATGATTTGATTATTGGATTAAATGAAAATGAATTATATACGAAAGAGGGGACAACTACTGTTGCAAACCTTGTTCGTTCTCTTCAAAAATTAGGGGCTACACCAAAAGATATTATATCAATTTTGGAAGCTATGAAAAGTGCAGGAAGTATCACTGCTGAATTAAAGGTTATATAATGTCTTATGATGGAATGAATTCAATAAATATAAGTAATACACTACTTTCACAACAACATACTGTGCCAAAAATAGACCCAAAAGCTGAAGATGCAGAGTTAAGAAAGCAAACTGATGCTTTTGAATCTGTTATTGTAAAAATGCTTATGGATAATGCGATGAAAGATGAAAAAAATATTTTTTCTGAACAAAATGATCCGGGGGAAAAAATATATAAATCTATGTATAGAGATGAGCTAAGTAAAACTAGTTCTGGAAGTTTTGGATTTTCACAAATGTTATATGATTATTTAAGTCAAAAGGGTTAATTGTTATCTTAATTTGTCGATATAGTTGTGTAGTAGAAACTATACAGATTAAGTAAAGGATAAATTATGATTTCACAAGTTAATAGCTCAGCGATTCGTAATGCGTATGCTAGCAATTTTAGTGAAAACAAAGAAGTTTCACAGAAGCAGGTGGCAAATATTTCTAAACAAGGGGATCTCAGTAGGATTCATGAGTTGAAAGAAAATATTGCTTCTGGTGAATATAAAGTAGATTTACTAGCTTTATCAGAAAAAATTGCTGATGAATTGCTTTAGGTAATAAAACAAAAAAATAGGGGTTAATTATGTTGTCTCATCATTTAGAAGGTGCTTTAAAAGACTTAAGGGATTTAATCGAAATAACAGAATTAGATATAGTTGATATAAAAGAGGCTAAACACGATTCTCAATTCAATAGAATATCTTTAAAAGAGGAAAAATTAAAAGCTTTTGAATCCAAAAAAGCTATGATTGATTCTGAAATATCTTCATTGATGACAACCTATCCAGATAAAGATTTACCTAGCTTACTAAATGATGAACAACATAAATCTCTTGAAGAGTTAAAAGATGAATTATCTAATCTTCGTGAAGTAAATAAAAAATATGCAAAGTTTGTTTTAAGTATTAGTCATTTATACAATACTTTTTTAGAAAGATTAGTGCCAACTGAGATGCAAGGGTATAATAAAGTAGCATCAAAAAATCCTTCTATTTTGGAAGTGAGAGTTTAAGATGGCTTCTATATTTAATTCACTAAATGTTGGCTATACAGGTTTAAATGCCTCTCAAGTAGGAATCACTGTAACTGGTCATAATATATCTAATGCTGAGGTAGATGGATATACGAGACAAAGAGTAAGTACAGCAGCCTCAACTCCTTTAACTATGCAACCTGGTAATGTTGGTAATGGTGTAGATGTTACAGATATAAAAAGGGTATTTGATTCTTTTGTATTTGATAGATATACAGATACATATGCAGATAAAGAGTATAGTGATTTTACAAAAAAAACATTAGAAACATTGTCTACATATTTTCCAGAGATAGACAATGTTGGTGTTAAATCTGATATGCAAGAGTACTATAATATGTGGCAAACTTTTGCAGATAATCCCGATAATGATTCTATAAAGTTAGCATTAACTAAACAAGCAGAAGTTTTATCAAATCATATAGAAGAGAATCAAACACAAGTAAAAGAGTTACAAAGTCAGCTTAATGAACAATTAAAAGTGAATGTGGATGAGGTAAACTCAATAGCAAAAGAGATAGCTGAGGTAAATAAATCGATAGATACAGCAGAAGCTGGTGATATGTATAGTGCTAATGATTTAAGAGATAAAAGAAATGTTTTAGAGAGAAATTTAGCAAGATTAATCGGTGCTAATGTAAATGATGGGCAACTTGAATCTAATATACAGATGCAAAATTCAACTTCTGAAAGAACAGGTAGTTACACTGTTAGTGTAAATGGTTTTAATATTGTAGATGGAAATACATATCATGAGATACATATTGACAGTGGAAATAATCCTAATGAATTTTATGAGATTTCGTATGAGAGACAAGATGGTGTATTGATTCCACTTGAAGAGGTTGTTCAAGAGGGTAAAATAGGTGCTATTTTAGATCTTAGGGGTGGAACAATAGATAATACTGAGGGGATTCCAAAAGATGGACTTATCCAAAATGTAGTAGCTGAATTAGATGTATTTGCATCAACTTTAATAGAATCTACAAATAATCTTTATGCTGCTTCTGCAACTACAAGAATGGATTCTAACCCAGTAGACCTTGATCCAACAAATGCTTTACTTAGTTCATCTCTTAACATAAACAAAGGTTCTTTTAGTGTTTTAGTTTATGATATTGATGGTAATGAAGTAGCACGAAGATCGATAGATATTAATAATGCTACAACAATGACCGGGGCAATTGCCACTAACTCGATAGAGGGGCAATTATTAGCTCAAAAAGATGATAATGACGACGGTAATGCAGGTAATGATATAGATGACTATATAAATTTTAATTGGGCAACACTAAAAGATGGTGATGGGGAGATGAATCTTTCATTAGATCCTTTATCTGAATCAAAGGGTTATACTTTTTCTATTGAAGATAATTTAGAAGAAACAGATTTTTCATCAGGTACAAATTTTGCTGGTACATTAGGTTTACATAGATTTTTTGATGGAACAGATGCAGTATCTATGGATTTAAATAATAGTCTAAAAATAAATCCAACTATTCTTAGTGCAGGTAAAACACCAGTATCTGGAGATAATTCAAATGCACTAGATATGGTTCAACATCAATTTGAAACTTATAACTTCACTGTTGGAAAAGTATCTTATGACACAACATCTTATGGTATGTTTGATATAATAGCAACAGAGGTTGGGACACATACTAATGAAGCTATTATAAAAAATGAAACAATATCAACACAGTTTAATGCTGTGGAACTTGAATATTTTTCTACATCAAAAGTAAATATAGATGAAGAGATGACAAATTTAATTAAGTACCAAACATCTTATGGTGCAGCTGCAAAGGTTATTACAACTATTGACCAAATGATGCAAACCCTTCTTGGCATTAAACAGTAAATATAATATGCTTCCTAAGTTTAGTGTTTCCATCTTAGTACTAATATTTTTATTCTCATTTTTTGGTGTTTATCTTTATGATGGAAGTGCATATATTTTAAATGCTAATTCAATTTTAATTTCACCATCTTTACAACATCCTTTTGGTACAGATAGATTAGGGAGAGATATATTAGCTAGAGTTATTGAGGGTGGAAAAATTTCACTTATGATAGGTATTGGTAGTGCTTTTATTGCATCTTTTATAGGACTTTTTCTTGGTTCAATTGCTGGATATTATAGAGGAATCGTAGATAAATCATTTATAGTGTTAGTTGATTTATTTTTAACATTTCCCACTTTTTTCTTACTTTTAGCTCTTGTAAGTTATGTAAATGCTTCAGCTTTAGTTTTAATAGTGGTTATCTCTATAACAGGATGGATGACAACAGCACGGTTAATTCGTGCAGAGAGTTTTAAGATAACACAACAACCATATATAAGTATATTAAATATTGCAAAAGTGAGTAAATTAAAGATACTTTTTAAATATTATACTCCTATTTTAGCACCTATATATTTTGTTAGTTTTACATTTGGTGTAGGTGGTGCTATACTTGCCGAATCTGGACTTAGTTTTTTAGGTTTAGGAATTGTTGCTCCACAAATGAGTTGGGGTAGCATACTTAGTGGTGGAAAAGATGTTGTAGAAATAGCTTGGTGGGTTAGTTTTTTCCCTGGACTTATGATATTTTTAGTTACATTTTCACTTATAAATATATCAAACTATCTGCAACAGCTAACAAATAGAAAACAGATACAAACTTAGGAATAGAGTATGAAAGAGAAGGGTTTGAGTTATTCTTTTATAGTGATGGCAAGTATTGTTATCACATTAGCAGGAGTAAAGAGTGCTTTAGAGATAGTTGTTCTATTGGATAGTGGAGAAAATTTAAAATCAAAAGCTTAAAATTTATTTCCCCTGATACAAAGAGAGTTTTTTCTCTCGCAATTCCGGCAGCCTTAAAACATCTAGTAGATATACTGCAAATTTTAATCGATATGATTATGGTTGGTATGATTAGCATTTATGCCCTTGCTGCTGTTGGTATGAGTATGCAATTTATGATGATTATAAATCTCTTTATAACTCTTTATGTTGTTGGTGGAAATGCTTTGATTTCTAGATTTATAGGTCAGGGTAGAAAAAAACGGGCATCATCACTTCTTTTCTCACTTGGAATCTTTGCTATATTTCTTTCATTTTTTGTAAGTTTTAGTGGATACTTTTGGAGTGAATCTATTTATGCTCTTATGGGTGCTGAACCTGAAGTAGTTTTACAAGGTTCACTTTATTTTAAAATTATCACTATGGGAATTGTAGTTATATTTGTAGATGCACTTCTTTATAATGCTCTTTCATCTGCTGGTGACACAAAAAGCTCCTTATATATAAAATTATTTTCTGCTGGAATTAATGCTTTTTTAAATTATATTTTTATATTTGGTAATTTTGGATTTGAAGCTATGGGGATAGAGGGAGCTGCTTATGCAACAATAATAGCGTATAGTTTTAATATAATAGCCTATCTATTTTTATTGAAATTACCAGATTCTAAATTAAATCTCATACCTATCATTAGAATAAAAGATTTACAAAGAGTTTGGAATATTGGCTGGAGTGCTTCTCTTGAAAGGGGAATCTCTAGTTTTTCATTTATACTATTTATAGCTATTATTACAGCTTATGGGACAGCTGAATTAGCAGGGTATCAAGTTGGACTTAGAATAGAAGGTATTGCTTTTATGCCTGGTTTTGGTTTTGCAATAGCAAGTATGGCTCTTGTAGGTCAATCACTTGGTGAAAAAAACAAACAAAAAGCTTTTGATATGGGGATAATAAGTGGACGAATTGCTTATATTTTTATGGGTAGTGTAGGGTTTATTCTTATTGTTTTTCCTGAGTTTTTAGTAAGTTTTTTTACACAAGATAAACTAACTGTAATTGTAGCTTCTAAATATTTAATTTTAGTAGGATTAGCTCAGATTCCTTTAGCAATATACTTTATATATTCAGCTTCACTTAGAGGGGCAGGAGCTACAAAAATCACATTAAAAGTAAATGTTTTATCGTTATTATTTTTAAGAGTTATCCCATCTTATATTGCTTATAAAATGGGGTTTGGGATAGTTGTGATATTTATAATAATGAATATTGAAACATTACTTAAAGGGATTATCTATTGGTATATTTATCAAAAAAGGGAGTGGTTAGATACTAAGGTATAGATAGTTTAGTAATTAAACTATCTAATAAATTCACCATTTATAATAATATTTGAGATATTATAATTTTGTAAGATTAGGTGAAGTGCTATATCTTCATTTGGTGTTTTATCTAAGTCAAGGACAATCATATCAGAATCTTTACCCTCTTTTATATCTCCCTTATTTAGTCCAAGTGCATTACTTGCATCTACTGTTACACTTCTAATCAGCTCTTTAGCTAAAGTGTTTAATGGTGTGTCAGAGTGCATAAAGAGAGCTATTTTCATCTCTTCAAAAAGATTAAGTGAATAGTTTGAACTTAAACCATCAGTTGCAAGTATCCATCTTATATTTTTCTTTTTTAATGTTTCTAAATCTATTGCACCATTTCCTAGTAGTCTATTTGAGATAGGGCAGTGGATAACTGTTTGTGAATCTTTAGCAATAGTATTTAATTCATCCTCATTAGCTTTAACTACATGAGTAAGTAGTGCATTGTGCTTATTGAAATGTTCTAAAAACTCTTTTGAACCACTAACATTTGAATCTTGTTTTAGTAAATTAGTGAAAAATTCTTTAAAATCACCATCACTATTATCTAACCACTCTCTTTCTGCTTGACTTTCCATAAAGTGAGCAGTTAGCTTAAGATTTTCATTTTTTACTATCTCAAGAGCTTTTTTGATAAGAATAGGGTGAACAGAATATGGAGAGTGTATTGCAACAGCTGGATAAAAACCATCTCTTTTAATAGTTTTTGAAGAATCTAGTCTAGATAAAAAATCTCCAAATAATGCATCGGCCATAACAGCCTGTGAACCTATAAGTTCATTAAAAAATACTACATTTTGTTTAGCATTAACACAGGATTCTAAGTCAAGCCCATGGGAACTTACTGCTCCAAAAGTTGTAATTCCAGAATCTAGCATTGAATCGATAGCTTTATTCATACATTCTTGCTTACAATTATCGATAAGCTCCTCCCGATTCTCTATAACACTATATAGCCATTTTACGAAATCACCATATGTTAATTCTGTTTTATTAGCACTAAACTCTATATGAACATGAGCATTGATTAATCCAGCCATAAGAAGTGAATTTTCTCTTAGTGTAGTTACTTCAGCATTTGGAAATTGATCGATAAGCTCATCAAATGGAGCTATTTTTTTTATTTGTTTGTCAAAAGCTATTGCTTGATTTTGTAAAACTGATTCTGATGTTAGGATGTAGTGTGGAACAATAATTTTCATTTTTTTTCTTTATAATAAATTTGTTTGGAATTATACTATTTTTTTATATAAAACTCATTTTAATAATATCTTAGATAGAATAGCTACCTAAATTTAAAATTATTAAAAGGTGAAATATGAAAATAGTAGTTATTCAAGGTCCAAACCTAAATATGTTAGGTGTTCGAGAACAAAATATTTATGGTCAAATGAAATTAGAGCAGATTCACGCTCAAATGAAAGATGTTGCAGCTCAAAATAATGTAGAGATTGAATTTTTTCAAAGTAATTTAGAGGGTGAAATTGTAGATAGAATTCAAGAGTGTTACGGTGATGCTCAAGGTATAATTATAAACCCTGCTGCATATACTCATACATCAATTGCTATTCGTGATTCTATATCTGCTGTAAATATACCTACTATTGAAGTTCATATATCTAATATTCATCGTCGTGAAGAGTTTAGAAAAACTAATATGATAGCCCCAGTTTGTGCTTCATCAGTTGTTGGCTTTGGCCCTTTTGGTTACCATTTAGCAATGATAGGAATGTTACAAATTATGCAAGAGATGCAAGCTGCCCAAGAATCTCAAGCACAAGCTTAATCTTTATGTATCTAAAAAGTAAACTCTCAAAAAGCTTAATAACTTTTAAAGGTTTACATTTTAGATCTAAACAACGAGAAAAAAAATATTTAAGACATAAAGTAGTTGTTGGGATAGGTGGAAACTTAGGAGATGTAAAAAGAAGATTTGAACATCTTTTTGTTTACTTTAAGAGAGATAAACAAGTAGAACTTTTAGAAACATCATTGATTTTACAAAATCCTCCTTTTGGTTTTTTAGACCAAGATGATTTTTTAAATTCAATAGTCGTATTGAAAACAAATTTACAGCCTTTAGAATTTTTAGATTATTTAATGAGAGTGGAGAAGAGATTCTCTAGAGAAAGAAGTTTTGCGAATGCACCGAGGACATTAGATTTGGATATTATATTTTTTGACAATAGAATCATAAATCATAAAAGATTACAAATACCACATATTAGTTGGAAAGAAAGGGAAAGTGTAGTGATACCTTTGTTGGATATAAATTTATGAAGATATTGACTTTTACAGGAAAGACACCATCAGAAGCTCTTAAAAAAGCAAAACTAGAGATTGGTGATGATGGATTATTAATTGAGACTAGAGAGATACAAAAAAAAGCATTAGGTAAAGAACCATTATATGAGATAGTGATAGGGATAGATGAGGAATCATCATTTTCTACTTATGATAGAAAAATTAAACCATTAGAGAAACAAAAATCTGTTGTAAAAGAGAGTGAAGAGGTTCTTTTTGATATATCTAGTGCAGCAAAACAGATCTCAAAAATATCAGAAGTCAGAGAACCTCTTTTTAATTATGATGATTTAAATCAAAATAAGAATCAAGAAAAGTATACTGAGCCAAAAGAGTTAAAAGAGATAAAGTCCCAGATAAATAAACTTGGTGATAATGTAAAACTTATTCAAAATATGTTCTGGGATGAAAAATCACCAGATATAGAAACTAAAATACCACCTGAATTTGCAGAGATTTATAAACTTGCTTCACAAAGCGGGATGAATAGGGAACATCTAAATTCTATTATGGAGATGACTTTAGAGCATATGCCATATAAAATGAAAGAGAATTCAATAACTGTTAAAAGATATTTTCAAACTTTACTTAGAAAGATGATTCCAATTAGATTGGAAACACCACCAGCTGTTGGATCAAAAAAAGTAATAATGCTAGTTGGACCAACTGGTGTTGGAAAAACAACATCAATTGCAAAATTGGCAGCTAGGTATTCATTTCTAATGCAAAAAAAATATAAAGTTGGATTGGTTGTTTTGGATACTTATAGAATTGGTGCTGTTGAGCAATTGATGCAATATGCTAGAATGATGAAATTAGGGATTGAAACAGTTGTAGATCCTCCAGAGTTTAGTAATGCATTAAACTCTTTAAGATATTGTGATTATATTTTGATTGATACGATGGGTTCAAGTCCTTATGACAAGGGTAAAATAAAAAAAATATATGAGTGCTTAGAAGCAAATGATACAGAATTTAGTGTGGATGTTGTTTTAGTGTTACCAAGTTCTATAAAATATGAAGATTTAAAAGCCACATATTATAATTTTGAAACACTTGACATAGATACAATGATGTTTACTAAACTTGATGAAACTAGAGGATTTGGAAATATATTTTCTTTAGCTTACGAGACTAAAAAACCAATTAGTTATTTTTCAGTAGGGCAAGAGGTACCAGAAGATTTAGTTTGTGCAAGCAGTGATTTTTTAGTAGATTGTTTATTAAATGGTTTTAACAGGAGTAACATATGATGCCTAATCAAGCTCAAAAACTAGAAGAGTTAGTAGAATCTAATAAAAAACAAAAATCTAAAAAAACTAGATTTATTGCTATAACAAGTGGAAAGGGTGGTGTAGGAAAAAGTACTATTAGTTCTAATTTAGCTTATGTATTATCTCAGAGTGGATTAAATGTTGGTATTTTTGATGCTGATATTGGTTTAGCGAATCTTGATGTTATGTATAATGTAAAAATAAAGAAAAATATTTTACATGTATTAAAAGGTGAGGCTAAGGTTGAAGATATTTTGATTCCAATAACTAGAAACTTGATTCTTATACCTGGAGATAGTGGTGATGAGATTTTAAAATATTCAGATATGGCACTTTTTGAGAGATTTATGGAAGAAGCAGAAGTTCTTGATAAATTAGATGTTATGATTATAGATACTGGGGCAGGGATAGGAAAACATATTCAGATGTTTATTGATGTTGCTGATGATGTGATAGTAGTTACAGTTCCTGATCCAGCTGCTATTACAGATGCTTATGCAACAATAAAAACAATTGCAACAGTTCGCAATGATATTGGCATGATTATGAATCAGGTAAAAAATGAAAGAGAAGCAAATGCTGTTTTTCAAAAGATTAAAAAAGTTGCTGATGCTAATATTCATACAAATTTGAATTTAAAATTGATTGGAAAAGTAGATAATGATATTAAAGTGTCATCATCTGTTAAGCAAAGAGCTCTTTTTTCAACTAAATATCCTTCATCTCAACCACATAAAGATATAGTTGAAATATCAAATATACTTATTAATAAAATGGAACGAAATGTGCTGGTTAGTGCTAATGAGAGTGGTTTGAGTGGTTTATTTAGACGCTTAATTAAAAACTTTTAATACTATATTTGGAGTATTTTGAACATGTTAGGTGAAAACTTTGTCTATTTTTTTACGGTTCAAGGCTTTTTTATAGGAATTATTTTTGGTGTATTAAAATCATTTGATGCTGAGGGTCTTTTGACCTACACATTTTTTATAACAATATTCTTTTATCTATTTTCACATATTATAATTGCATTGTATTTTAGAACACTTACAAAAAAAACATATTATTTTCCAAAAGAAACACATGAAAAAGAGTTAGACTTATTTGTAAAAGAGATTAATAAAAGGGAAAAAGTAATCGATTCTGCATGTATGTTAACTGATAGTATTATAAAAATGAACTCTTTAGAAAATAGTGGTAAAAAATCTAATGTATAAGTCTTATTCAGAAGATATTAAATATAAAGAGGATGAACTAGCTATTCAATATTTACCAGCAGTAAAGGGGATGGCGTTTAGACTAAAAGAGAGATTACCTAGTTCAATTGATTATATGGATTTATATGCGATAGGAACAGAAGAGTTAATTAAATTGGCAAGAAGATATGATGAATCGATTAATGATTCTTTTTGGGGATATGCAAAAAAGAGAGTTTATGGAGCTATGCTTGATTATCTGAGAAGCTTAGATATAGTTAGTAGAGCGAGTAGAAAATTAATAAAAGCTATTGATTATGCCGTGGAAGAGTATAGAATAAAACACGATGAAGAACCAACAGATGAAGAATTATCTAAAATATTAGATGAGAATATAAAAAAAGTTCATGATGCTAGAATTGCTTCTACTATATACACTGTAATGCCTCTTCATGATCAACTTCATGTTGGTGATGAAGGTGCTGCATTGGCAAAAGTGGAAAGAGAAGAGTTAATAGATGTTATTAAAAATGTTTTAGTAACATTTAAAGAGAGAGATCAGATGGTGATACAACTATATTACTTTGAAGAGTTAACACTTAAAGAGATTAGTGAAATTTTGAATATTACAGAATCTAGAATATCTCAAATACATAAATCTGTTATACAAAAAATAAAAGAGAGTATTGAATAATGGCAGATATACTTTCACAAGAAGAGATTGATGCACTTTTGGATGTTGTTGAAGAAGATGGAGATGATGTCCTTGACAATGCCGAAGATGAGGCTCTTCCACAAAGACAAGTTACACTTTATGATTTTAAAAGACCAAATCGTGTATCAAAAGAACAATTAAGAGCCTTTCGTGGTGTACATGATAAAATGGCTAGATCCTTAGCATCACAAATATCATCTATAATGAGATCTATTGTTGAGATTCAGCTTCATTCAGTGGATCAAATGACTTATGGTGAATTTTTAATGTCACTACCAAACCCAACAAGTTTTAATGTATTTTCTGTAAAACCATTGGAAGGAAGTGGAGTTATTGAGATAAATCCATCTATTGCATTTCCTATGTTAGATCGTCTTTTAGGTGGGAAAGGTGAACCTTTTGATGCGAGTCGAGAGTTTTCAGATATTGAACTAAGTCTTTTTGAAACAATACTTAGAGTTATGATGAGTACATTGAAAGAGGCTTGGGGTCCAGTAATGGATGTTTATCCAGCAATCGAATCTAAGGAATCTAGCCCTAATGTTGTTCAAATTGTTGCTCAAAATGAGATTGTTGTTATGGTTGTAATGGAGATAATTATTGGTCATAGTTCTGGTATGATGAATATTTGTTATCCTGTTATTGCATTAGAACCTATTTTACCAAAGTTGGCATCTCGTGATTTAATGTTGAATGAAACAAGTTCAAAAAAAAGTAGAAATACTGAATTACAAGTGCTATTAGGTGGTGCTAAGGTAAATATAGAAGCAAATTTAGGTGAAGCTGAATTGAGGCTTATTGACATATTAGATTTAAAAGTTGATGATGTACTTAGGTTATCAAGTTCAGCAGATGATATTGTTACCGTTAGTGTCGATGGAAAAGATAGATTTAAAGGTCAAATTGGTTTAAGAAGGTTTAGAAAAACAATTCAAGTAACAGAAATTATAGATACTGAAAAAGATGCTGTTAAAAGAGCATTGGAAAATTTTGAAAAGCAAAGACATGAAAAAATCACTGGGGCAAAAGATATTATATACAAAGAGAAAATAGAGGAGGAGATAATAGGTGAATGATTTCATTAAATTAGTTGAAAGTGAAACCATAGGAACGATAGAAGCTCTTATAGGTGAAGCTCCAACATTAGTACTAAAAGATGAACAAGAACTAACAATAATGTCAAATATAGTTCCTCCAATAGTAATTGTTACTTTGAAGGTTGGTGGAGCGACAGATGCAGATGCATTAGTTGCTTTACCAGCGAACTTATCTGCTACATTATCAGATATGATGATGGGGGAAGAAGCAAGTGATAGAGAAGATGTTAATGAAGATGATTTAGATGCTACTAAAGAGATTATTTCTAATATATTTGGAGCAATTGGAAATACATTGTCTGCACAAAAAGAGATACCTGTATTAACTTTCTCAATTGAGGGGATAGAACTTAAAACTGAGGATGAATATAGTTTAGAACATTTTAGTAAAATGTATGTATATAATTTTGGACTAGGTGATTATAGCTCTTTATTTATGTTTATTACAGATGAAAAACTTCAAAATGCTTTAAATCCATCTGTTGTTGAGGAAGAGATAGTTCCTGATTCACAAGAAAGTAATCCTCAACACATATCAGATGAAGTAAGTTTAAGTTCAGAAGAGATGAATAATATCTCTTTAATCATGGATGTGAAACTTCCTGTTAGAGTTAGAATAGGTAATAAAAAAATGCTTTTAAAAGATGTTTTAAATATGGATATAGGTTCTGTAATAGAGTTAAACCAATTGGCAAATGATCCATTAGAAATATTAGTAGATAATCATGTTATAGCATTAGGTGAAGTTGTTATAGTTGATGGTAATTTTGGTGTACAAATAACTTCGATAGGATCTAAAAAAGATAGATTGACAAAATTGAAGGAATAGTTTGAAAAATATAAATAGAGATGATTTAACAAAAAGATACACCAAAGATATTAAGTCTGCTGATGTTTGGAGTGTGTTTAGAATTTTAGCTGATTTCACTAAAGGGTTTGATGACCTTGGTGACTTAGGTCCATCAGTTACTATTTTTGGCAGTGCAAGAACAGATAGAGATGATTTTTATTATAAAGAATCTGTAAAACTATCATCAATGTTAGCAAATAGAGGTTTTAATATAATAACAGGTGGTGGACCTGGAATTATGGAAGCAGCTAATAAAGGTGCTAAAGAGAGTGGGGATGTAGAATCTATAGGATTAAATATAGATTTACCTTTAGAGCAAGTTGCTAACCCATATACAACAAAAGAGTTAAGTTTTGATTATTTCTTTTCAAGAAAGGTGATGCTAGTAAAATATTCTATGGCTTATGTGATATTCCCTGGGGGGTTTGGAACTTTAGATGAACTATTTGAAGCATTAACTTTAGTGCAAACAAGAAAAGTTACAGGTGTTAAAATTTTTGTTATAGGGATTGAGTTTTATCAACCACTTATAGATTTTATAGAAACTAAATTAGTAGCGAACGGTATGATTGAAAAAGAGGATTTACATTTAATTAGGATGACAGATAATCTTGAATGTGTGGTTAGAGAGGTAGAGGAATCTTTATTAAACCAAGTTAAAGTTTTAAACGAGGTTGGTTTAGATAATACTACATATTATAAATCTTTGCTACAATTTTCAAAAGATAAATTGTTAAGTAGAAAATGATGAAAAAGAGTAAAGTATTAGTTGGGATGAGTGGTGGAGTAGATTCTACCGTTACAGCGTTGTTATTAAAAAAAGAGGGTTATGAGGTTGAGGGTTTATATATGAAACTCCACTCAAAACCTGGATATCATGAGATACACCTAGCAAGAGCTCAAAAAGCAGCCGATTTTGTTGGGATGAAACTTCATGTATTGGATTTGCAAAAGACTTTTAATGATAAAGTTTTTCAACCATTTATTGATACCTATGCTGAGGGGAAAACTCCAAACCCTTGTGCTTTGTGCAATAGAAGCTTGAAATTTGGTGAGATGATAAACTTTGCTGATGAAATTGGTGCTGAGTATTTAGCAACAGGTCACTATATCAAAACAGATGGTAAATATTTTTATCAAGCAGAAGATGACACAAAAGATCAAAGTTATTTTTTATTTTATGTAGAAAAATCTGTTTTACCTAGACTTATATTTCCATTGGGTGATAGAAAAAAAAGTGATATAAAAGAGATGGTTGCTTCAATAGAGGGGTTAGAAACTTTTGCATCACAAGTTGAATCCACAGAGATATGTTTTGTTGAAACAACCTATACTGACTTGCTCAAAGATTATGTAGATGTTGATAATATTGGTGAAGTTTTAGATGGAGATGGAAATGTGGTTGGTGAGCATAAGGGATATATGCACTACACTATTGGAAAACGGAAAGGTTTTACAGTAAAAGGTGCTCACGATCCACATTATGTTTTGAGTATAAATCCAGAAAAGAATCAAATTGTTGTTGGTAAAAAAGATGAATTACTTTGTAATAGTGTTGTTTTAGAAAATTTGAATATGTTTAGTGATTCTATAGATTTTGATACAACTGTAAAGCTAAGATATAGAACAAAAGCTATCCCTTGTCATGTGAAAATTGAGAATAATCAAGCAACTGTTACTTTAAAAGAGGGTGTTTTTGGAGTTGCTACTGGTCAAGCTGCTGTATTTTATGATGGAAATAGATTAGTTGGTGGTGGTTGGATAGCAGAAGTATAGGTGCGAAGAGGAGTGGATTCGAAAGAATTCACAACTTTTCCACCCCTTAAGCTTCTTTTAAGCAACTACACCCTATAATTCCCATCCACAAACAGAGACACCTTGTTTAGAACGGGGAAGAGGGACACTTC
>Ga0256837_1001294_pt1 | contig 17579 bp, 16 predicted proteins | sample 4562384metaG_FD_185976 | JGI IMG/M metagenome (GOLD analysis project Ga0256837, IMG submission 185976) | Hydrothermal vent microbial communities from Guaymas Basin, Mexico - 4561-384 | ecosystem: Environmental > Aquatic > Marine > Hydrothermal vents | place: Mexico: Guaymas Basin | collected...
TGTTATTCTTAAACTTATTGCTGATTTTATTTCAGCCTCTACACTCCTACTATTTAAAAGGGTTGGATCATTTTTGATTTTTTGACTTAAGTCTGCTATTTTATCATTTACACTTGATGCTATTGAAGGTACTAATGAAGCTACTAAAAGTGATGAGATTGATTCTAATGGCATATCTTTAACCATTTTTGAAGAACTTGAAGATATTTTTAAACTCTCTATGCTTTGTCTTAAGTCATTAGTATCTACAGTACCCAATTTGTTTAAAGTTTGTAAAAATGTATCATCATAAGTAGTTATAAAATTAACCCAATGTTGTCTTAAGTTGTCAATTTGAGAGGCTTGTGCTTCAGAATTTAATAATTCCAAACTTTTTTGTGCTAATTCACTTGCTTCTTTATTATGCAATACCTCTATAACTTGAAGTATTCTTTTTGTAAGTAGTGTTTGGGAGTCAAGTATTTTTGAACAATGTGATGAGTTAGTACGATTTAGTTTTGAGATTAGAAATCTAGATAATTCTGCCATAGAGTTTATACGATATTTAGTTAACTCTTTTTGAAAATCCTTATTTAATGTAGAAGTAAATTTAGCTACATGTGAACAATCTTCTGTGTTCATTTTAGCCTTAGTAGCCTCTTTACAAAATGCTTCTGCATAAAAATCTGGAGTTAAAAGTTTACCCTCTAACTCTAATCTTTTTACAGCTTTTTTAATAATACTTTGAATAGTCATTTATTAACCTTTAAATTTTATAATTTTACTCTTTAGCTCTAGCTCCCTCAGCTGAAACCTGAGCTACAAATGCACGAATTGCCTTAACTGCACTAAATCTAATAGCATCAAATCTATCTTTATCAGTTACAATTGCATTTGGTGCTACTTCAAAATCATGATAACCTCGAGTGGTATATTTCGTAGAAACTCCACCATGAAGTCTTGTTATATATAGAGTAATCTGCATTCTATACCCAGTAATATAACCATCTGTATTATATATGATTGGAACATATATCGGTGAACTCATATTTAAAATAAGATGTGTATCTGAATGATTTTTATCAACTACTGAGGCATGAAAAACTTGAATAATAGCGTTATCTACAGCATCTTTAATAAGTACAGTATTTTCTGGATCTAATGCTGAAATAATAACACTAGTACTAATTTTTTCACCTAATGTTTGACGAGCAAACTTTGAACTTGGTTGATATCCACAACTAACAAAACCAAAAATTATTAAAAATAAGAATATAATTTTTATAATTTTTTTCATACCTATCCTTTAACTACAATATTTACTAATTTCTTTGGAACTACTATCTCTTTAACTATCTCTTTACCATCTAACCACTTACTTGCAGCCTCTTTAGCCAAAACTATAATATTTTCTTTACTCTCATCAATTGCTACTTCAATCTCAGTTCGTCTTTTACCATTTATAGAAACTCCAAGAGTTACAGAATCTTCAATAAAAACCTCTTCTAAAATCTCTTGTTTAGATAAGTTAGCCAGACCAAAGTATGTGTTTGAAATATCCCAACAAACATGAGGAATAACAGGCTCCATTATTGAAGATAAAATCCAGTAACCTTCAGTCCATACATCTGCATTAGTTTGCGAATTTAGTGCATTCATAGCTTCCATTGTACCTGCAATAAGTGTATTAAATGTGAATTTTTCATTATATACATCATCTGCACGTTTTAGTGCTTCATATACTTTTTTTCTAGCAAATTTTTCATCTTTACTTAGAGTTGAATGGTCTATTTTTGGGATATTATCAGTTTTTACGACGTTTGAACTTCTATCAAAAAATCTTTTTATAAACTTGTAAGCACCTTCAACAGCACTATCATTCCACTCTAACTCTTGAGTTGGAGGTGCTGCAAAAAGTATGAAAAGTCTTGCCGTATCTGCACCATACTTTTCTATCAAAGCATCAGGATCAACTGTATTACCTTTAGATTTTGACATTTTAGCACCATCTTTAAGTACCATTCCTTGAGTAAGAAGTTTACCAAAAGGCTCATCAATATCTAAGTAACCTAAATCACGAAATACTTTTGTGAAAAATCTCGCATAAAGTAGATGAAGAATTGCGTGTTCGATTCCACCTATATAGTGATCTACTCCTTGATTCATCCAGTATTGAACTTGTTCTTTTGAAAAAGCCTCTTGTTCCCAGTTCTCTGGTGAAGCACAAAAGCGTAAAAAGTACCAAGATGATTGAACAAATGTATCCATAGTATCAGTCTCACGAATAGCACCTTTTCCACATGATGGGCAAGAGCAATGTTTCCAAGTTGGATGATTCTCTAAAGGACTTCCTTCACCATTGATTTCAACATCATCAGGAAGAGCAATAGGAAGATTTTCTTTTTTCTCCATAACTATTCCACAATCATCACAATGAACAAAAGGGATTGGAGCGCCCCAATAACGCTGACGAGACACACCCCAGTCTTTTAGTTTGTAGTTTGTAGTTTTTTTACCAAGTTTATTTTCTTCAAAATGCTTAATGATGTTGTACTGAGATTTTTTAGAATTCATCCCATCAAAGTCGCCAGAGTTAAAAAGCTCCCCAACTTCTGTATATGCTTTTGATATATCACTTTTAGCATCAAATGGTTTAATTACTGCATTTATCTCCAAGTCATACTTTTTAGCAAAGTCAAAATCTCTATCATCATGAGCAGGCACAGCCATTACAGCTCCACTTCCATAATCCATAAGAACAAAGTTAGCTATCCAAACAGGTACTTTTTTACCAGTTAATGGGTGAAGTACGTTTAGACCTAAAGAAATTCCAGCTTTTTCTTTTTGTCTGTCAATAGAAGATGCATTTTTCATATCTTTTATTTGAGATATTACAGCATCACTTAAAAGTTTATTTTCTATCATATAAGTTACGATGTCATGTTCAGGTGCTAAAGCAGTGTAAGAGACTCCGTAAATAGTATCGGGACGAGTTGTAAATACATCAAAAGAAGTAAATTTATTATCTAGTTTTGCTAAAGATTCATCATCAAAAAGCAAGTCAAACTCTAAACCATTTGACTTTCCTATCCAGTTATCTTGCATAGTTAAAACTTGTTTAGGCCAACCACCCTCAAGTTTTTTCAAATCATCTAAAAGTTCATCACTATACTGAGTGATTTTAAAGTAGTATTGATTCATATCTTTTTTCACTATTGGAGTATCACAACGCCAACAACAACCGTCTATAACTTGTTCATTTGCTAAAACAGTCTCATCATGTGGACACCAGTTTAAAAGACCTTTTTCACGATAAAGAAGTCCCTTTTCAAACATATCAATGATAAAACCTTGTTCAAACTTAGTATAAAGTTCATCAGAAGTTGCAAGTTCACGCTCTTTAGAGAAAGAAAATCCAAGTGTTTTAAATTCACCCTTCATATACTCAATATTATCATAAGTCCAACCTTTAGGATGACTTCCATTTTTAATAGCTGCATTTTCTGCAGGCATACCAAAACTATCAAAACCGATTGGGTGTAGTACATTAAAGCCTTGTTGACGGTAATAACGAGCGAAAGTATCACTAAGTGTATAGTTTCTAACATGACCCATGTGTAGTCTACCACTAGGGAAAGGGAACATACTTAAAATATATTTCTTTTCTAGTGTAAAATCTTCATTTGGTTCAAAACTTCTGTTTTTTTCCCAATACTCTTGCCAATTTTTTTCTAAATTTTGCGCGTTATATTCCAATGTTAATACTCTTCTCTATTTTTTGAACTCTCTATATAAACTAATCCCATTGAGAAAAGGTTTGCAATTAATGCACCAATTGTTAAAGCAATTGCCCATTCTAAATTTCCAACAATTTCTAAGTAAATAAATGCAGGTATAAGATGCAGATCTGCGACTAATGAAGATGCTAAAAGTTCAGCAGAAAGAAGATTTCTAACACCAAGTTTTAAAAATGTAGATACAAGGTTTAAAGACCCAGCTACAAAAAGTGCAACCGCACTATGCTCATATAAAAATCCTGCGATTGATGTTAAACTCATTAAAGAGAAAAACACATAAATTACCTTACCCCAATCCATACATACACCTTTATTTTATATTTTTTAAATATTTAATAAATTATTATACTATAAATATCTTAAGGAGTTAGTTAGAAGCTATACTATAATATTGGAAATTATTTTTTCCATTAGCCTTTGCTTTGTACATAGCGTCATCCGCATATTTGATTAAATCTTCTAAATTCGTGGCATCTTGTGGATAAATACTTATACCAAGACTACATGAAATATGTATTTTATGTCCATTGATTTGCATTGGTTTAGATAAAAAAGTGATGATTTTCTGAGCTAAAACTTGAGCATTTTCTGCAATAGATAAATCTTCTACAATAATTGTAAATTCATCACCACCCAACCTAGATAATGTATCTTCATCTCTGATTGTAGCTTTAATTATTTTAGTTACATTTTTCAATAATAAATCACCAACTTCATGTCCAAAACTATCATTTACCTCTTTAAAATGATCTAAATCTAAAAAGAAAATGGCTAATTCTCGATCATCTCTTTTTGCTTTTTTCATAGATTGTTTTAGCCTGTCATAAAATAACACTCTATTAGGCAGAGAAGTTAAAGAATCATGGTTAGCTTTCCAATCTGAAATATTTTTTTGATACTCTAATTCATCTTCCATCTTTTTACGCATAGATATATCTTTACTAACTCCTAACAATCCAATTACTAAGCCATTTGAATCTTTCAATACACTAAGTGTTATAGCTACATATCTTTCGCTACTATCTTTAGCAACTAAATATGCCTCTACACAAAAAGATTCTTCTTTTTGTAAGCGAATGGCATACTCTTGATTTTGTTCTATATCTTGGACCCTATGAATTATGGACATATGTTTACCAACAACTTCTTCTTGTGTATAGCCAAGCATTTTTTGAGATCCGTTATTCCAAGAGACAATGTTGCCTTGTAAGTCTGTTGATATTATAGAATCATTAACTTGCTCTATCATCTGAACTTGTAGCGTATACTTTAATTTTAATGCCTTTTGTTTTGCATAAATATATCGTCCAATTAAATATAGCAATCCAATAGTTACTATAATAAATATAATTTTTAAGACTTTAAATATATCAATACTTTTACTAGACTCATAATCATGTTTATATACTATTTTTGATATATCTTGGTTAGCTAACAGGGTATCATCTCTAACTAATCTATTATATGAATTTTTTACAAATTCATAATTAACCTGACCAATATCATAAAGATCTGTCATCATTAATTTTTTTGTTTCTATAGCCTCAAATCTAAGTGCATTCAATGTAGTTTTAGAATTATATTTATCGTGAATTAATTCACTTACTTCATCTATATTATTAAGTGCATATATCCAGCCTTTTTTATTTGCCTCAAGAAATTTATTTACTATTTTTGGATTTTCTCTTATCATATTCTGCGTGGTAAAAAGATTTATTGCATTAGTTGAAAAACCGTATGTACTAGGGTCTATAATATTGTATCTAATCTTTTTATTATTTAGTATAGATACTTCATTTGAACTAAATACAGCTACCGCATCTACTTTTTTATTTATAAAATCATCAAGAGAAAAGGTTTGTTTCACAAAGTTTGTATTTTTAGAATTAAGGTCGAAATGCTCTAACAATCTTGCTATAGGACTAAACATCAAGTCATCTTGACTAAGCATAATTTTCTTACCTTTTAAATCTAAAATTGTTTTAATACTTGGTTGTGTCACAAATATCAAAGGAGAACGCTGAAAATAAGAGGCTAACATTGTTACTGGTAATAATTTTTTATTTTTATAGAGAAGTGTATTATTGTTGATTAAAAAATCTACCTTAGCTTTAAGAAGGTCATCTACGAGATCAGTATTGTTATATTCCAAAATATCTACATCTAGACCTACATCTTTATAGTAACCTTTTTCCTTAGCTACTATAAATCCAGCAAATTGAAACTGATATTTCCATTGAAGTTGAAGGGATATTTTTTTTAGATGTATTTTTTCTTGAGCATTTAACGTAGATAAATTTATTAAAAAAAATATTAACGAAGTGATAACTATTTTATACATAAATAATTATACACTTCTTATACTTAAATAATACTCGATAAAATCTACATCACTCCAGATTCAAATTGATCACGCATTCTTTGTTTTTCTGCTTCTCTTTTAGATTTTGCAGCTAGTTTAACATGATAATTTTTCACATCAAAACCAAATGCTAAAAGTATTGGCGAGGCAACGAAAATTGATGAGTATGTACCTACGATTACACCAACTAAAAGTGTAAATGCAAATGCATGTATAATTTCACCACCAAACATAAACAATGTAAATACAACAAAGAAAGTTGTAAGTGAAGTAAGAGTTGTACGAGCTAGTGTCCTTGTTACAGATTCATTTATGATGTCAGCTAAGTCAGTATTTCTACCTTTTGTAACGCCCTCACGTATACGGTCAAATACAATGATAGTATCATTTAAAGAGTAACCAAGTATCGTAAGAAGAGCAGCTAAGACATCAAGGTTTACATCAAGACCAACAAGAGTAATTGCACCAAGAGCAATAGAGATATCATGAATAAGGGCAACTATTGAAGCTACCGCAAAACGCCACTCAAATCTAAATGCTACATAGATTAAAATACCAATAATTGCTAAAACTAAAGACATAACACCTTTTTCTTTTAGCTCTGAACCTACTTTGGGACCAACAATATCTACACGACGAATCTCATAGTTTCCAGTACCATTTAGTGCTTCGCGAGTAACATCACCGATATCCGTAGTTACACTACCAGTAGTAGTTTTCATACGAATAACTACCTCATCAGGCGAACCAAATTCTGTAATAGATGCTCCATCAAAAAGTGCATTACCCTTTAATTTATCACGCATTACATCAATAGGTGCAGTAGTATCGTATTTTACTTGAACTATAGTACCACCTGCAAAGTCAACACCATAGTTTAGACCCTTGGTAGCAAGTAAAGCAAAAGATGCTAAAACAACAACAACTGAAAGAAACATTGCAAATTTAGACTTGCCCATAAAATTAAAAGTTTTTGTATATTTAAAAAATTCCATAATTAACCTTTAATCCCAAACCATAAACGGTTATTTTTTGATTTTTGAATACGTTTTTCAAGCATCTCATAAATTCCATGTGTACCTAAAATCGCAGTTAGCATAGAAGCTAAGATACCAATACTCATGGTAATAGCAAAACCTTTAATAGCTCCCGTTCCATATGCATAAAGAACAACAGAAGCGATTAAGGTAGTAATATTTGCATCTAAAATTGCACGCATTGCATTTGCATAACCATCTTCAATAGCTTTATGCATAGACTTACCTTCATAAATCAACTCACGAATACGCTCAGAGATAATAACATTTGCATCAACTGCCATACCAACAGTCAGTACAATTCCTGCCATACCTGGAAGTGTAAGAGTTGCACCAAACAAAGACATAACAGCTAAAAGTATAAGTAAATTAGCAATCAAAGCAATATTTGCGATAATTCCTGCCATACGATAGTAAACAATCATAAAAATAATTACTAAAATAAAACCACCAATAAGGGCAATTAAAGATGCTTTAATAGAATCTGCACCAAGACTTGGACCAACTGAACGTTTTTCCATTAAGTAAATCGGTGCTAGAATAGAACCAGAACGAAGAGCAATAGCTAAATCTTTTGCCTCTAATACAGTATAGTTACCAGAAATTTGTCCAGCACCACCACCAATACGTTCATTGATATTTGGAGCAGAGTAAACTTTTCCATCTAAAACAACAGCAAGTCTTTTGCCAACACTTTTTCCAGTAAAATCGCCAAATATTTCAGCACCCTCTGAATTAAGTTTAAAGTTGATTAAAGGACGGTTGTTTTGATCAAATCCAACATTTGCATCTGTAAGCATAGAACCTTCAAGGATTGGAAGTTCGCGAACAAGATACTTAATATTTGGGTTTGCAACATCTTCTAAAATAATATCCCCATAAGCAGCAGCATCTTCAGCACTCATAGAGTTTACACGAGCAAATCTATCTTCATCAACAGCCATAAGTTCAAGCTTTGCAGCACGGCTAATTAGCTCACGTGCACGTTGTTCTTCCTCTTGAGTTTTTATACCTGCAAGTTCAACAAGGATTTTTTCTTCACCTTGACGAGCAACAACTGGTTCAGCAAGACCAAACTGATCTAATCTGTTTCTGATAGTTTCAATAGCTTGACTAATAGCTTGTTTTTTAGTTCTCTCTACCTCTTCATCGCTAAGACTTAAAGATATGTTTTCACCATCAACAACTACATTAGCACCCTCTATTTCACCTAATAATTCTTGAATTACTTTTGTATCATCACTATCTAGTAAGACAAAAGATACCGATTCATCATTAAACTTTAAAGAATCCAGTAAAATATCTTTACGTTCAGCATAATGTTTGATACTTGCAGCAATTGATTTAATATGAGATTTAACAGCTTCTTCAGTTTTTACCCCAAGAAGCATATGAAGGCCACCTTGAAGATCAAGTCCTAAAGTTACTTTTTTTCCATTTTCACTTTGAGTTAAAGATGGAAGTGAAAAAAAGATACCAAATGCTATGGCAAGAGCAAAGATTACAATACGATAATTAAGCTTCATCCTCGTACTTTCTTGCTACTGCGTCTTTAGTGATTTTCACTACAGCATCATCATTAATTTTTACACTTAAAAATTTCTCTTCAACTTTATGAACAGTAGCGATAATACCACCACCAGTAACAATTTTATCGCCTTTTTTAAGAGCTGTTATCATCTCTTGTCTTTGTTTGGCCTCTTTTTGTTGTGGGCGAATAATCACAAAGTACATAATCGCGATTAAAAATACGAACGGTAATAATTGACTTAATATTTCCATAGTTTAGTCTTTCCTTTAAATAAATTGTCGCGATTATACATAAACAATCATAATAAAGGACTGAAAAGGCTTTGTTTACTTTGAATCTTCTTCTGGGGGCAATAACATCGCTTGCAAATCATGACTTAAATTTTTTCTAGCATAGTCTCTAACTTTTGCAGAGTTACCATCTTCATCTACACACACAAAAGTAAAAGTTGCATGTGTTACACTATTTTCTTCTTTTGTTTCCTTACAGGTTGTACAAAAATCAACATATACTTTTATAGAACTATTACCAATATATGTAATGTCAGTATATATTGAAAAAATATCACCATTGTTTACAGGTTTTTTGAACTCTAGATTTGACACGCTAATAGTTACAGCATTACCAATCATCATATTTTCAACTGCAATAGAAGCAGCCTTGTCCATTTTAGACATAATAAACCCACCAAAAGCTTTCCCATTATGATTTAGATCTCCTGGGTAGGTACGTCCTCTTAATGATAATTCTTTCATAATTTGCCTTTTAATATTTTTCAGATTTTCAACATTAAAAAATATTATATATCAATTAACTTAATATACTTTAAAAAATAGACTATAATTGCATTATGATTAAAAAGTTATACATATCTAAACGAGAATTACAACTGGGTCTTTTAACCACTATATTATTTAGTTCATTTTTGTATCTTGAATATTTTGGCGTTAGCATTAAACTACTAAATACAATTACCGGTATAGGAGCATTATATGCTTTTTTACACATACCTAAAAAATCAATTTTAGTCGCTGGTTTTTTCATAGGGCTTATTTGGTTTTACTGGGTTGGTTTTTCTTTTAAATATTACGGTTTTCCTTATTTAGTTCCAGTAGTTAGCATTATGTTTGGCTTAGGGCATATGTTAATCTTTGGAGTTGTTGCACTCACAAATAATGTACTTTTTCGTGCAATTCTACTCTCTTTGGTATCTTACATTGAACCAATGGCTTGGAACTGGATACAGGTTGAACTACTTTTTGTAGAGAGTTATATAGGTGTGTTTAAGTACCAATTTTTTATAGTATTAGGTTCATTAGTACTTATGTCATATGTTAAACAAACTTATAAATACGCACCACTTTTATTAATAATTTTTGCCTTTGATTATAATCCTAAAGCCCAAGTTGAGAGTGATTTAAAAATCAAGCTTGTTCAAACAGATATAAAACAAGATAAAAAATGGTTAAGAACATCTTTAACACCTACCGTAAAATTAGCTTACAAAGAGATAGAAGATGCCATAAATAAAAACTATGATGTCATAGTGTTTCCTGAGTCCTTTTTTCCACTTTACATGAACCAAACACCACAACTATTAATGCAACTACTTACTCTCTCGCAAAAAATCACAATTATCACAGGTTCACTAATCAACGAAGATGGAATCCATTATAATGTTACATATATGTTCAATCAGGGGAACTATGAAATAGCTAAAAAAATGATTTTAGTGCCTTTTGGCGAATATATCCCGCTTCCAAAGTTTGCACAAAAATTTATAAATGACATGTTTTTTGATGGTGCATCGGATTTTAAAACTGCTACAAAACCAACTGATTTTATAATCAAAGGTCAAAAATTTAGAAATGCAATTTGTTGGGAAGCAACTTGCCAAGAACTATATAATGGGGATGTAAAGTACATAATAGCAACTAGCAATAACGCTTGGTTTGCACCATCAGTTCAGTCAACGGTTCAAGAACTTCTACTAAAACTTTATGCGAGACGAAATGGTGTTGTAGTGTATCATTCAGCAAATTTTGCTGGTACTGGAGTTATCAAATAATCTCTTTGTAATTAACTTTTGGCTATAATAATTAAAATACACAACTTTATAGGCTATCCAATGTTAAATCTAAAAAACCCAAATCTTTACAATAATCGTGAGCTATCATGGCTACAATTTAATACTAGAGTTTTAAAACAAGCTCAAGATGAATCGTTACCGCTGTTAGAACGTTTAAAATTTCTTGCAATTTACGGAACAAATCTTGATGAATTTTATATGATTCGTGTAGCCGGACTTAAAAAGCTTTTTGCAGCTGGGATCATAGTTTCTGGTGCAGATAAATTAACACCATTACAACAACTTCGTGAGATTAGAAAATATCTTCACCAAGAGCAGCAAGTAGTTGAACATTGTATGAGTGGAATTTTAAAAAAGCTTGAACTTGAAGGCTTAAGTATTAAATCTTACGATGAAGTAAATCAACATGAGAAAAACCAACTTAACCGTTATTTTCATGAAAACATTTATCCTGTAATTATTCCTATTGCCATCGATGCTACACACCCTTTTCCACATCTAAACAACCTTAGTTTTGGACTAATAGTAAAACTTCTTGATTCCGACAATGACTCAATTGAACGTTTTGGAATAGTACGTGTACCTCGTGTAATTGAACGTTTTATAGAGCTTGAAAATTCAACTTATATTCCAGTTGAATCACTTGTCGCTCAACATATTGAAGAGTTGTTTCCAGGCTATACTCTTTTAAAGTATGCAGCATTTAGAGTTACAAGAAACGCTGATATAGAGATAGAAGAAGAGGAAGCTGATGACTTTATGGAGATTCTTGAAGAGGGTCTAAAACTTCGTCGTAAAGGTGCAATGGTTAGACTTGAAGTTGGTATAAATGGAGATGAAGAGATTATCAATTTTTTCAATCGCCATACCAATGTTTACCAGGATGATATTTACAAGTTTCATACATTTTTAAACCTTTCATCTCTTTGGCAAATTGTAGGAAATAAAAACTTTGCGCACCTTCTTTCACCACCATTTAAACCAAAAACCTTACCACCACTAGATAATACTGAAAATATTTTCGCAACTTTAGAAAAACAAGATATTTTACTATATCATCCATATGAAAGTTTTGACCCAGTGGTAAAACTAATTCAAACTGCATCAAAAGATTCTGATGTAGTTTCTATAAAGATGACTCTTTATCGCTCAGGTACAAACTCTCCAATCGTTCAAGCTCTAATGTCTGCTAGTGAGAGTGGGAAACAAGTTACAGTAATGGTTGAACTTAAAGCTAGATTTGATGAAGAAAACAATCTTATCTGGGCAAAAGCATTAGAAAAAGCTGGCGCACATGTTATTTATGGGATAAGAGGCTTTAAAGTTCATGCAAAAGCAACTTTAATCACTCGTAGAAAAAATGGCAAACTAAAACAATATGCTCACTTAGGTACTGGAAACTATAATCCAGCTACAGCAAAAATTTATACAGATATGTCTTACTTAACGTCAAAAGATGAGATAACAAACGACTTAACAAGATTTTTCCACTTTTTAACTGGTTTTTCAAAAAAAGGCAAGCTGAACGAACTTTACATGTCTCCATCTCAAATCAAGCCTAAAATTCTTTCACTAATTCAAAATGAGGCTAGAAAAGGTAAAGACGGTCAAATCATTGCAAAAGTTAACTCTCTAGTTGATGAAGATGTAATACGTGCACTTTATAAAGCTAGCCAAGCTGGTGTAAAAATAGATCTCATTGTTCGTGGAATTTGTTGTTTAAAACCAGAGGTTGAAGGTGTAAGTGAAAATATAAGAGTTATCTCTATTTTAGGTAAGTACTTAGAACATCCTCGTACTTTTTACTTTAAGAATGATGATGCACAGGTTTATATCTCTTCTGCTGATTGGATGCCAAGAAATTTAGTAAGACGCATCGAGCTTTTAACTGCTATAAAAGATGATACTTCAAAAGAAAAAATTATTCAAATTTTAAAGCTTCAATGTTCTGACAATAACCTTGCTCATAAACTTCAAAATGATGGTACATATATCAAAGTTAAAAATGATCATTCAAGAAGTCTTAACAATCATAAACTCATGGAAGATTATGTAAACCGTATCATAAAAGCGACAAAAAAAGAGACAGCAAGTAGTATAGACCAGCTCGTATCTCGTTTATTTATAGAGAGTTGAGATGCTACATAAGTATAAAAATACGATTCCTGTTTTAGGTAAAAAAACATGGGTAGCACCATCAGCTGACGTAGTTGGAGATGTTACATGTGGAGAAGACTGCTCTATATGGTTTGGTTGTGTAGTTCGTGGAGATGTCCATTACATAAAAATTGGTAATCGTGTAAATATTCAAGATCTTAGTATGATTCATGTGACACATTACAAAAAAGAAGACAAAAGTGATGGTAATCCAACTATTATTGGGGATGATGTGACTATTGGTCATAGGGTTATGCTTCATGGTTGTACTATTGAAAATGCTTGCCTTATAGGTATGAGTGCTACTATATTAGATGGTGCTATTATAGGTAAAGAATCAATAGTTGGTGCAGGAAGTTTAGTAACAAAAAATAAAGTTTTCCCACCACGTTCACTAATTATAGGAAGTCCTGCCAAATTTATACGAGAATTAAATGATGAAGAGGTACAAGAGTTATACAACTCGGCATCAAGATATGTTAAATTTAAAAACGAATATTAATAAAAATTTTGGGCTTGAAAAGTATATACAGTAGCCTAAATTTACCCAGTTCTATTTTTCATGATGCAATTCAAGAAAAATCATCTCAATTTTGATATTGGTAATGATTTACTAGAAATTTTTGTAGATAATGCTGCAAATATTTATGAACAACTGTTAGTTATTTATGATAAGAATAGCTGATTATGTTCTATAATCAGCGTTTATCTTAACATACTCATGACCTAAATCACAACCATAAGACTTAAATTCTCCATTAGATATACCTAAATCACAAGATATAGTAAATTTTTTATGTTGCATAACAATTGCACATTTTTCTTCCATATCTTTATCAAAGTACAACTTGCCTTTATCATAAACACAATAGTTATCAAATGAAATTTTTAATTTTTCTTCGTAAGCTTCTACTCCACTAGCACCAACAGTTGATGCAATTCTCCCCCAGTTTGGATCTTCACCAAAAAGTGCTGTTTTTACTAGCAATGAATCTGATAATGCTTTTGCAACTATCTCTGCTTCTTCATTATTTTTAGCACCACTTACTTTATAAGTTACAAGCTTTGTCGCACCTTCACCATCACGAACCATCTCTAAAGCTAAAAAGTGCATAACTTTAAAAAGAGCATCTTTAAATGCATCTTTATCATAAGCTTCACTTTTTGCATTTGCTAAAAGCATAACAGTATCATTTGTAGATGTATCTCCATCTACACTTATGGCATTAAATGTTGTTTTAGTTACTTCATCTAAAATATCTTGCATTTCAGATTTAGACACTTTAGCATCAGTTGTTATAAAACATAGCATTGTAGCCATAGCCGGATTTATCATACCAGCACCCTTAGCCATTGCACCAATACTAAAAGAGCTACCATTATCAAGTTTTACTTTAAACGCTATCTCTTTTGAAAATGTATCTGTAGTCATTATAGCTTTTGCCGCAGATGATGCATTCTTTTTAGAGAAATCAAAAAGTTTTATTCCATCTATGATTTTTTCTTTTGGAAGTCTAACCCCAATTACACCAGTTGAACTCATCAATGGATTTGTAACATTATCTACATTTGACAATATCTCGTTTATATCTGCAAGTCCTGCTTGACCGGTCATTGCATTAGCATTTTTAGAATTTATTAAAACAAAATTTGTCTTAAAATTTTTCTTTAAATGAAAATGCTTAATAGGTGCAGCATACATCTTATTTGTAGTAAATACTGAAGCTATTTCACACTCATCTTCACTATAAATAAAAGCCATATCTTTTGCATTTTCAGATTTTAACCCTGCACTTATACCATCAGCAAAAAAGCCTTCACTAGAACAAACTCCACCTTGAGTAGGTATTATATTATACAAATTTAAGTTCCTTTGGTTTTTCTCTTCTTCTAAATAGATCTTTCGTTATATTTATATCTCTTTGATTTCCAATAACTAATAATTTACACTCACTAGTTATCAAAACATCACCTTTTGGCATAGAGATAAATTTACCATCTTTTTTAGTAACTCCAATAATTGAAGTATTCGTGATAGCTCGTAAATGTGTCTCTTTTAACTTCTTTAAAACTGCCCAAGAGTATTTTGGTACAGCAATCTCTTCCATATCAAGAGGATTATCATTTTGATATAAAAATTCCTCAATCAAGTTTTCCATATCAGGACGAGCTGCCATAGCAGAGATACGCTGAGCTGTTAATTTTGTCGGACTAACAACTGTATCTGCCCCTAATTTTTTTAGTTTTTCTATATCACTTACAGTTTCAGCAGAAGATATTACATAATAAGGACGAGGTAAAAAATGTTCTTTTTCAAATAATCTTACAGAAGCTATAAGCGCAATATTATCCGCCATAGAATCAGAAAGAGTTATAAGACCCTTTGCCGAAGACAAGTGCGCCTTTAACATACTTACTTCAGCATGTGGTTCTGCTCTTAAATAAGTAGGATAATTATGTTCTTTTGCCCATTCATGAATCTCTTCTCTTGGATCAATTACAACAAAAGGTATATGATTCTCTCTAAGTTGTTTTGTAACTTCAAGTGTATATTCATTATGATAACAAACAACAAAATGCTTTTTAAGTCTTGCGATCTTATATAACATTCCTCTCTCCTTTAATATGGCAAATATTGTACCATTATTTAACTCCGATACTAAAATACCAATAGCTGAAGAAAAAACTGCAAAACCAGCAATAATAAGGGTAATTGTAAATATTCTACCAGCATCTGAAACTTCTGAAATTTCACCAAAACCGACAGTTGTGAAAGTGATACCAGTTTGATAAATTGCATGCATTAGCTCAAAATCATCTATAATTACATAACCAATTGTTCCAACAAGCATAGTTAACACTGTTAAAATCAAGGGTAATCGAAATGCTTTTAGATGTGGGTATATCTCTGGTAATAGTTTAATATCTGGGGCAGCAGAAGCTTCCCAGTGAAGAAATTTTCGAATCCTTTGTAAAAGATTCAATTATATTTCCTTATGTAGACTTAAGAATTTTTCTTAAGTGTACGTAATTCTCTTGCAGAGATTTTAATTTTTTTAGTTGTACCATCTTCTAAAGTGATACGAACAGTTCTAAGGTTTAATAAAAAACGACGCTTTGTTCTGTTTTTTGCGTGAGAAACATTGTTTCCACTCATAGGGCCTTTGCCACTAATAGCACATCTTCTTGCCATCTTAGCTTCCTTGTATAGGTTTTTAAAAGTTGCGAATTATACCAAGCTAAAGCAAAAGTACAGCTTAAGCTATAAAATTTGTAATTTATTCACATATTTTATATTTCTTTTATCATTATACCGATAAACTATAACAAAATTTACTATATATAAGAAGAGACACATTGATCACACAAGAAAAAATAGATAATTTTATACAAAAGATACCGCCTGCTCCGGAAGCTTTAAATCAAACGTTATCTCTTCTTAGCATTGGTGAACTGATAAAAGCCTCTAAGGTAGCACAAACAGACTTGGCTCTAAGTGCTTATCTTAGGGACTTAGTTAATAAACCAATATATGGTTTTAAAAATGAAGTAAATGATGTATCTCAAATATTTGGGATACTTGGTGTTTCAGCTTCACAACAATCTGTTTATAACTATATGATTAGCTTACTTTCTCCAGATAAGTGGCAACTATTTAAACTAAACAAAAATTCTTTTCAAGAACTTCAAGCCAGTTTGTCAAAAAAATGGGAAAAAATTCTAGTACATTTAAATATAGAAAATAAAGATATTGAAAGCTCTATATCTTTACTACCAGCGAGTATTATAGTAGCTGAAGCCCTATTTTGTGAAAAAATCCAAGAGGTAACTTTACTTCGCACTACAAAAGCACTTGATTACAACACAATTTTAACTAGACTATGTGATCGTGGTTTATTTGATATTTGTGAAATTATTTCGCAAAAATGGGAGATGCCTCAAAAAATCGCTGATATAATTCAAGCAGCTTCTGGATTAAAACCATCCAAAAATGAAGAGGTAAACCTTCTTGGAAAGTGGATGCATTTGCTACTTTTTTATGAACTTTCACAACCTATGTTTTTAGAAGCTGACTTGAATGACTTTGTTGATTTTCAAGTTGATTATGTATCTGATATATATGAAGAATTTGCAGCACTTATGGATATATCATGAAAGCTGTAGTTAAAAATGGTATAGGATTATTTAATCCTCAAGGTTTCTTGGATGGGAACAATACATCATCAATACTTAGTCTTGATGATGTAGAAGCTACTGCAAAATTAAAAGTTGATATGATTTTAGTCTCTTTAAAAAGAGTTATATTTTTTAATAAAAATGGACTAGATGCCTTTATGAAACTTTTTGTTCAGGTTAGAAAAAGTAATCATGTCACAGTTGGCTTTTGTGATTATGATTACACAAAATATAAAGCTATTAAAAAATTCTACCAAGATGATTTAAACTTTTCTTTATTTAATTCAATTGAGATAGCATATCTTTTTTCATCTAGTTTTAAAAATCAAAATAAAAACATACTACTTTACTCTGATGACAAATCTCAAAGAACTGCTATGGCGATAGAATTACATGATAATGGACACAACCCAATTGTAGCAAAAGATCAAGATGACTTTGATACAAAAAG
>Ga0256837_1001295_pt1 | contig 17576 bp, 18 predicted proteins | sample 4562384metaG_FD_185976 | JGI IMG/M metagenome (GOLD analysis project Ga0256837, IMG submission 185976) | Hydrothermal vent microbial communities from Guaymas Basin, Mexico - 4561-384 | ecosystem: Environmental > Aquatic > Marine > Hydrothermal vents | place: Mexico: Guaymas Basin | collected...
ATACACAAACATGTAAAGAGTGTCATGAAGATATTCATTATGAACATACACAGTCAATGCATCATAAATCATCACTCTTTAAAGATGAAGTACATGCAAAAGTAAAAAATGCGGTAAATAAAAGTAAATACTCCTGTGCTCTTTGTCATATGCCAGGAAGTAGTAATCTTCGAGCATTGATGAAGGGTGAAGAACAACCAGATGAGAGAGATAAAAGACAACAAGATGGTGTTTCTTGTTACTATTGTCATCAGATTAAAGATGTTTACCATACGCAAAAGTATAATATAAATATATCTTCTGCAAAAGATGGAAAAAAACCAACAATGTATGGCAATCTTATGGATCCTGATGATAGTGATAAGCATAAAGCAGCTTCTAATGAGATCTATAAAAATTCTCAGGTCTGTATGGGGTGTCACTCTCATAAACAAAACGGTCTTGGTTTTGAAGTGTGTCGTACACAGGAAAAAGAGGCTTCACAAAGTGATTGTATAAAATGTCATATGCCTAAAGCAGACGGTGGTAATGAAAAGTTTAATAAAAAAGGCAGAAGTGAATATGTAACACATAGATTTTTAGGTATTCACTCTCCAGAAATGGTTAAAAAAGCGGTAAAAATTGAATTAGAGTATGATAAAGAAGAGAGTCTCCTGAATGTAACTATTACAAATTTAACAGGACACTATATTATTACACATCCAATGCGACTTAAATTTGTTAAAACAGTGATTAAGAGAGATGGCAAAGTTATTTGGAGTAACTTTACAAAATCTCCTATTGAAGATAAAGAAGCAACTTTCTTGATCGTTTTAAAAGATAAAGATAATAAACCAACTATCCCAAATAAGGCTGTTGGTTATAAAATAAACAGAAATCTTAAAGAACAAGCGACAAAAGTAGTTACTTATAAAGTTCCAAAACTTCAAAAAGGTGACGAAGTGATAAGTGAATGGGTGAGCTATATCATTAATCCAAAAATTGCAAAAAAGTTATCTATAACTACACTTGAAATTGTAAAACCGATAATTGGTGCACAAGAGAGCCTGTATATTTATTAGTAATAATACTTTTTTGATATAATTACGGCATTATAAAAACAGGATGAGTTTTTGAACTATACAAATGAAGAATTAAAACAAAAGATAGATGAGCTTAAAGAGAAGTTGAGTGTAACAGTTGTTGCACACTTTTATCAACGTGATGAAGTGTTTGAAGTTGGTGATATTACCGGGGACTCACTTGAACTTGCAATGAAAACGAAAGCTGATGAGAGTGAATTTGTTCTCTTTTGCGGTGTTGGTTTTATGGGACAGAGTGTTAAAGTACTCTCTCCAGAGAAACGTGTAGTTATGCCAAAAATAGCCTGTTGTGCGATGGCTAGTATGATCACAGATCTGCAGTATGATGGTGCGGTAAAATTTTTAAATGACAATGGCATTGGGAATGAGAATATCTTACCTATTACCTATATCAACTCAGGTGCAGATGTAAAAGCAAAAGTTGGTGAGATGGGTGGTATGGTCTGTACCAGTGCCAATGCTAAAAAAATTATTACCACAGCTTTGGGTAAAGGTAAAAAGATTCTTTTTGTACCGGATCGATGTTTAGGACAAAATATTGCCAACCAAATGGGTCTTAAATCTATGGTAATTGGTGTGGATGAGAGAGATCCAAAAGAGTGTGATATTATCTGTTATGACGGCTTTTGTTCTGTGCATCAGCTCTTTACACTTGATGATATAGCTTTTTACAGAAAAAAATATCCGGGTATTTTAATTGCAGTTCATCCTGAATGTGATCCTGCTATTTGTGATGCAAGTGATTTTGTAGGATCGACTTCTCAGCTTATTAAATACATTACAGGGCTTCCTGAAGATCAAAAAGTGGCTGTAGGAACAGAATTTAATATGGTAAACCGTCTGCGTCCTAAAAATACGTATGTGTTAAGTTCAACAAAGCCTGAGTGTCCTACTATGAATGAGACAACACTTGAAGATGTCTACATGACACTCAAAGCGATAGATAAAGGTGAACCTATTAATGAAATAGAGGTAGATGAAAAGACACAAAAATGGGCTCGTATTGCCTTAGAGAGAATGTTGGAATTATGATAGAGAACTTTGTTAAAGAGGCTTTGCTTGAAGATATAGGTCGCGGAGATCTCTATGCTCTTGTTGAAACAGCCGTTGTAACTACTTCAAAAATCATTGCAAAAAGCGAGGGTGTACTTGCCGGACAAAAATATGTAGATGTTTTGTGCCGCATGCAAAATATTGAAGTTAAGTGGCTTAAAAATGATAAAGAGCGTTTTGCAAAAGGTGATATCATTGCTACATTTGCTGCTGATTCTCATGCAATGCTTAGCAGTGAGCGCACGATTTTAGATATGCTTTTACATGCCAGTTCCATAGCAAGTTTAACTCGAAAGTATGTTGATATCATCAAACCCTATGGTACAAAACTGCTCGATACAAGAAAAACCCGACCGCTTCTACGTGTGTTTGAAAAGTATGCAACACGCTGCGGGGGAGCAGTAAATCACAGAATGGGACTGGATGATTCTTTAATGATAAAAGATACACATCTTAAAACCATTGAAAATTTGAGTGCCTATATTGAAAAAGCACGAGAGGTAATCCCTTTTACTGCAAAGATTGAAATCGAGGCTGAGACACTTTGGATCGCAAAAGAAGCTATGGCAGCAAAATGTGACATTGTAATGTGTGATAATATGACACCGGCTCAAGTTGAAGAAGTTGTGTTGTTAAGAGATGAGAATTATCCGCATATTTTACTTGAAGCAAGTGGGAATATCTCTCTTGAAACAATTGAAGCTTATGCTAAAACAGGTGTTGATGCAATTAGTTCCGGTTCTCTAATTCATCAGGCAAATTGGATAGATTTGTCTATGAAAATGGATTAAAGGCAGTCATAGTTTATGGCTGATGATGCTGAAAAAACAGAAGAACCCACCCCCAAAAAGATAGAGGATGCCCGAAAAGAGGGAAATGTTCCAAAATCTCAGGATGCTTCGGGCGTTATTACTCTTTTTGTCGCTATTTTGGCTTTTTTAATGCTTTTTCCTTTTATGGCAAAGCATATGATCTTACTTTTTAAATATTATTTTTCCCTTGTTGGTACCCATCTTGACAAAGTCTCTATGATTGATATTGCAATTGTAACTATTAAAGAGTTTTTGCTTATGGTATTGCCATTGGCGACTGCTGTTGCTGTTGCTGGTATTATTGCCGCTTTTGCACAATTTGGATTTTTATTTACTACCAAAGCAATTATGCCCGATTTTAAAAAAATTGATCCTATAAAAGGTACAAAAAATCTTTTCTCTTTAAAAAAAATGATAGAAGGATTAAAGGTTACTCTTAAATCTTTTACTACATTAGGTGTTGGTTTTATATTCTTTTTTCATTTTATTACCGAATTGCCAACTGTTGCACTTTTTGGTCTTAGTGATCAGCTTACTTGGTTAAAAGACAAAATGTTAGTAATTGCTTTTGTTATGCTTTTTATAATTTTTATTTTTGCTATTATTGACATTATTATAGTGCGTAAACAATATTTTGATGGTTTAAAGATGTCTAAACAGGAGATTAAAGATGAGATGAAAAATATGGAGGGAGATCCTCTTATTAAATCCAAAATCCGTCAGATACAAATGCAAGCTTCCAGAAAACGTATGATGGCTGAGGTTCCAAATGCTGATGTAGTCATTACAAATCCTACACATTATGCTGTCGCTATTAAGTATGATGCCGAAATTGCTCATGCTCCAATAGTTGTTGCCAAAGGCATGGATAATATTGCTTTACAAATTAAAAAAATTGCAAGAGAAAATAATGTGCATATTGTTCAAAATCCTCCTCTTGCCCGATCACTCTACAGTGAAGTTGAAGTTGAAAAAGCAATTCCAGAGACACTCTTTGCAGCAGTTGCTGAAGTCCTGGCATATGTTTACAAGATGAATAAAAAATAGTATATAATTGTATAAAATCTTCAAAAGTAAGTAGAAAAATTTGATACCTGTTCAAGATATACAATTAGCAAAGCATATTTTAATTGAATGCAATAATAAACTTTTTATAAAAGCAACATTATTATATTCTTATTGCATTGCTAGTGGAAAAAAAGTTTCTCTCTTTTCTAATGAGAGTATAGAGAGACGATATAGTTTTTTGGCATGGTACAATAAGTTACGTACAGCAGTACCATTATCTGCAGATCTCAGTATAAGTGCCGATATAAATATTCTTGATCTTTATGCTCTATTCAAAAAGCAGAATATTAAAATAAATAAAAAAATAGCAACAGCTTTTTATGCTGCTTTTTTGGAAACATATGATAATTTTTTAGATCCAAAATGTGATGGCACAATTTTTGCTATTTTAAGTGAATTATTAGAAGCCGGAGCAGAGGTTAAAGTCTGTGTAGATGAACTAATCAATAAGAAGCCTTTAAAAATATTTCGCTTGGAAGCACTTATATATAAGAAATTACTCTTGAAGCAAAATGGAGAATTAGCTTATGTTCGTCTCTCAAAAGAAGATTTTGATGCAAGCGGTGCTTTATGGGATGATGCTTTGATTGTCGCTAAGGAACTTTTAAGACTTGCACATGTACAAGAAGTTAGTATTTTACATAATGATGATCAAGAAAAAATTATAAATTTAAATAAGGAAGTGTAATTTGAGAAAAAAAAATAACTCATCAATAGGTTTGTTGTTTGTCTTTGTATTAATTATTGCTGCTGCTTTATATGTCTATTTTTCAAAGACATTTGAACGAAATGCTCCAGTAATAACTTTAGAAAACAGTAATGGATATTGGAACTTAAAAAAACCGTTAGATATTAATATAAAAGATGCAAGTGGAGTTAAATCTTATAAAATAATTATGCATACACAAAGTGGTGATAAAACTTTACAATATGAAGAGTTATTAACAGCGCAACAAAATATTATGCTTCACATTGCTCCTCCTAGAGGATCATATACGATGAAAGACAAAGAGATAACACTTGTCGTTCAAGCACAAGATATTAGTAAATGGAATATGTTTAAAGGAAATGTAGCACAAAAAACTTTTCAGTTAAATATTGACAGAAAAAGACCAAGAGTGACAATTGTTACAAACTCTTACAAAATATCACGTGGTGGATCTGCTTTAGTTATTTTTAGAGTAGATGATGAAAATTTAGATGATATTTATATTGAGTCAAACCATAAAAAACATTTTAAGGCAGAACCATTTTATAAAGAGGGCTATTATATAGCTCTTTTAGCATGGCCTGTAACAGATGGTGGATTTAAAGCAACCATAGTTGCAAAAGATTTGGCTGGAAATGTAAGAAAAACTTATGTTCCTCTGTATCTCAAAAATAAAAAATATAGAGTTTCAAAAATCAAACTCTCTGATAAATTTTTAAAAGGAAAGATTTATGATTTGGCAGAAGATTTTGAAGAGACACAGGGTGTAACAGATAAACTTGAGCAGTTTAAAATTATAAATGAAGATGTTCGTGCTAAAAATGAAAAGTTAATTCACAAATTGACATCTGCAGTTCCACAGGATATGATAAGTGACTTTAAAATAAAGCGTATGTATCCACTAAAAAATGGTGCAGTTGTAGCTCATTTTGGAGATCATAGAAAATATTATTATAATGGAAAGTTTATTAGTGAAGCATATCACTTAGGACTAGACCTTGCATCACATGCCATGGCACCTATAAAAACACAAAATGGCGGTAAAGTTGTATTTTCTGACTTTAATGGACTTTATGGAAATATGCCTGTACTTTCACATGGTTTAGGTCTTTATACAATTTATGGACACTGTTCAAGTGTTGATGTAACAGAAGGTGAAGATGTTCCTCCTGGATCGAAAATTGCCAATACTGGTAAAAGCGGTTATGCTATGGGAGATCATCTTCATTTTGGTGTTTTAGTTCAAGGTATAGAAGTTCGTCCACAGGAGTGGATGGACAAACAGTGGATAAAACTCAATATTAGTGATATAATTAAAAACGCTAAAAAGATTATTGACCAACAATAGGAAAGAGAATGTATCAAACTACTATACAAAAAAGTGCAGAGTTAGTTGGAATAGGATTACATAAAGGTTCTCCTGTAAAGTTGAAACTTGAGCCATTAGAAGCAAATAGTGGTATTGTTTTTTACCGCTCAGATGTAGATGTTTCTATTCCTTTACTTCCTGAAAATGTAGTTGATACAAAGATGGCTACGGTAATTGGCAAAAACGGATATGTTATTTCAACCATAGAACATCTCCTCTCTGCTGTGTATGCCTATGGGATTGATAATTTAAAAATTATAGTAGATGCTGATGAAGTGCCTGTAATGGATGGAAGCAGTGCTAGTTACTGTATGCTGTTAGATGAAGCAGGTATTGCAGAACTCGATGCTCCTAAAAAGATTATGCGTATAAAAAAAGATGTAGAGGTACGAGAGGGTGAGAAGTATGTCAAACTTTCTCCTTCACCAGATCTTAATTATGACTTTACGATTAAATTTCCTCATCCTGTTATTCAAGAGCAGGCATATGTCTTGAAATTTACAAAAGAAAGTTATAAAAAAGAGATATCTCGCGCACGTACTTTTGGTTTTTTACATGAAGTTCAATACCTTCGATCAAAAGGTCTAGCACTTGGAGGTTCTTTGGAAAATGCTATTGTTTTAGATGAAAAAAAGATATTAAATCCAGAGGGTTTACGTTTTCCTGATGAATTTGTGCGTCATAAAATTTTAGATGCCATAGGTGATATGAGTCTTATTGGTATGAACTTTATAGGAAATTATGAAGCAATGGCTGGGAGTCATAATCTTAATCATAAACTTACTTTGGCACTTTTAGAAGATAGTGAAAGTTATGAAGTTATTGAAGCAGTTGGTGAAAAGATGAGAGAGTTAGAAAAAGCATATGCCTAAACAAGATGTTGATATTTTACTGATAACTTTAAGCTCACCTGTTTTAGTAGGGATATATGCAGATAAAAAGCTTATAAAGACAATAGAGTCAGAAGAGAAAAGTTCAGATATTTTACCCCTTTTATTTCAAGAATTATTACAAGAATATAAGATTAAAAATCTTTTTTATGCAAATGGTCCGGGGAGTTTTATGGCAATTAAAATTGCTTATATCTTTTTAAAGTCCCTCTCTGTTTTAAAAGGGATCCCTCTCTTTGCAAGAGATGCTTTTTATTTTAATGAAAATCAGCCTATAAAAGCGATAGGAAAGCTATGTTTTGTTAAAATCGCTTCTAAAATAGAGACGAAAAAGTTTCAGACAGTTCCTTCGATGAAGTTTACCCTTCCTCAGGAACTGGATTATAATGAATTTAGTACAAATACAACACCACTTTATAAAATAGGTGCTGTTGGATAGGAAAATATCAGTGACAATAAGTGTACCGGCAACTTCTGCCAATTTAGGACCAGGTTTTGATACTTTGGGTCTTGCAGTTGAATTACGCAATCGTGTAGAGTTTCATCCTTCAAAGTTTTTTAGTGTCAGTATTAAAGGTGAGGGAGAGAATAATCCACGCCTAAAGGGAAATAATCTTTTTATATCTATCTTCAATGAACACTATTCACGTCTTACAAAAAAGAAGCAGAATTTTAAATTTACATTTTATAATCAGATTCCAATGTCTCGAGGACTTGGAAGCTCATCAGCTGTTATAGTCTCAGCTATTGCTTCTGCACATGAAGCAGCAGGCATTAGAGTAAGTAAACGCAGGATTTTAAATCATGCACTTGTGTATGAACCGCATCCTGATAATATTACACCAGCAGTTATGGGTGGATTTAATGTGGCTACTATTGAAAAAAATAAAGTATTTTCACAAAAAAAACATCTGCCAGATTATCTTAAAGCAGTAGTAGTAATTCCAAACAAACAGATGAATACTGCAAAATCACGTACAATTTTGCCAAAGTCTTATTCAAAAGAGAATGCTATATATAATCTTTCGCATACAGCTTTAACTGTAGCTGCATTTTTCAATGAAGATTGGGAGATGTTAAAGTTAGCTGCGCAAGACAGATTTCATCAAAAAGCACGAATGAAGACACTGCCTGAGCTTTTTTCCGTTCAAAAAGTAGCTTATGAGAGTGGTGCACTAATGAGTACACTCTCAGGAAGTGGATCAACATTTTTCTCTCTTGTTTATGATGATGATTCAGCTATGATTGCTAATAAAATGAGACAAAAATTTCCAGAATTTGGAGTAAAAATTTTGGATTTTGATAACAATGGACTAATAATAGAGCGTTAAGCCTATTAAATAAAGCGATATTTAGATATAATGGCGAAAAAATTTCATCAACCAACAAGAATGTGTCTATCTTGCAGAACAAGAGAATCACAAAAAAATCTTTTTAGGCTTCAATGCATAAATGGAGAAATTACTTCTTTTAGCGGAGTTGGACGAAGTTTTTATTTATGTAAATATTGTCTTAAAGAGGATAAGAAAATTATCCCTGCACTTATGCGAGCCTGCAGAGGTGGTAAAAAAGATGAACATATGAACAAACTAAAGGAGATCATCACTGATGACAGAAAAAGTTAGAGTACACGAAATTGCAAAAGAGCTAGGAATTGCTTCAAAAGATGTTTTGGAAAAAGCAAAAAAAATGGGTCTTGAAGTAAAATCTGCACAGAGTGTAGTAACAATGGAACAAGCCGAAAATATTGCTAATTACATCATAAACGGTGAACCGGTTGCAGTAGAACCAAAAAAACCGAAGATAGTAAAAAAAGAGACAAAAAAAGCAACAAGTGATACTCCAAAAGAAGAGACTCCTGTAGAAGAAACAACTCAAGCTACTCAAGAAGAGACAAAAAAAGAAGAATCTCAAAAGAAACAAGAAGAGACTCCGATTACCGAAGAAAAAACAGAAGAGAAAAAGAGTGAAGCTAAAAAAGAACCGAAAAAAAGCACACTAAAAGTTGTACAGCCTTCTGTTCGCCCTGCAATTAAAAAATCAGGTCTAAAAATTGTTAAAAAGAAAAAGCCGAAAGTTGAAGAGGTTTATTCTGCACCTGCTAAATCTGCAGGAGCTGTCTCTTCATATGGAAAAATGTCCAAAGAGGCATTAGAAGAACTTTCAAGAAAGAAAAAGACAGTTAAAAAAGAGGCACCTGTATCGAAAAAAGATCAAGGTACAAAACTTGATATCTTTGGTGGTTCATTAGCAGAAGTAACAATGGATATGGATGATCAGGTAGTCTTACTTGATCTTAACTCAACAGAACGTGCACCAATTGCACCAGAAGAGCCGAGAAAACCACGTCAACCAAGACCAGCAGGTAGAAATGCAAATAAAAAGCAGGCTCCTCGTGGTAGAAAAGTTTCTCGTGATAAGCGTAAAAAATATACAAAAGAGAAGCATACTGATGAACCAGTAACGCATGTTGAAATTCCTGAAGATATTCGTGTTTATGAGTTTGCAGAAAAACTTAAACGTCCAATGTCAGATATCATTAAAGTCCTCTTTGATCTTGGTATGATGATGACGAAAAATGACTTCTTGGGTGCGGATGAGATTGAAATTCTCTCAGAAGAGTTTGGTGTTGAAGTAACTATTATTGATCCAAAAGATGAGTTTAACTATGTAGAAGAGGCAAAACCGGAAGAAGATCCTGATGCAGTTGAGCGTCCTCCTGTAATTACTATTATGGGTCACGTTGATCATGGTAAAACTTCACTTCTTGATGCAATTAGAAATGCAAAAGTAACAGAAGGTGAAGCTGGTGGTATCACACAGCATATCGGTGCATATACGATCAATCAAAATGGTAAAGATATCACATTTATCGATACTCCGGGTCATGCGGCATTCTCTAGTATGCGTCAACGCGGTACAGATATTACAGATATTATTATTATTGTTGTTGCAGCTGATGATGGTGTAAAACCACAAACTTTAGAGGTTATTAAACTTGCTAAAGAGTCAGGTAAGCCTATTATCGTAGCTCTAAATAAAATGGATAAAGAGACAGCAAACCCTGATCTTGTAAAAGGGCAAATGGCAGAGCATGGTATCAGTCCTGTTGATTGGGGTGGAGATGTGGAATTTGTTCCTGTTTCTGCAAAAAGTGGAATGGGAATTGATGATCTACTGGAAAATATCCTCTTAACTGCAGAAGTACTCGAGCTTAAAGCAAATCCAAATGCTAAAGCAAAAGCAGCTGTTGTTGAGTCCTCACTTGAAAAAGGTCGTGGACCGGTAGCTACTGTTATTGTTCAAAACGGTACACTCAAAATTGGTGATCATGTTGTTTGTGGTGCTGCATATGGACGTGTAAAAGCACTTATCAATGATATGGGTAAAAACATTAAAGCTGTAAGTCCGTCACATACTGCTGTAACAGTAGGTTTGAATGAAGTTCCACCTGCAGGTGAGATTTTAATGGCTATGGATAGTGATAAAGAGGCAAAAGAGTACGCACTCAAACGTAAAGAGTATGAACGTCATAAAGAGCTTTCTAAATCAACAAAATCTTCATTGGAAGATATGACTGCAATGATTGCAGAAGGCAAACTGAAATCACTGAAAGTTGTTCTTAAAACTGATGTTCACGGTTCACTTGAAGCGATCCGTTCAAGTCTTTCTGAACTTCGTAATGATGAAGTAAAAATTGACATTATCTCTAGCGGTGTCGGTGGAATTACAGAGAGTGATGTAGAGCTTGTTGCAAATAGCGAAAACTGTGTACTTCTTGGATTTAATGTACGTCCAACAGGTTCAGTTAAAGCACTTGCTAAACAGAAAAATGTAGATATCAGAACATACTCTATCATTTATCAACTATTAGATGATATTACAATGATGCTTACAGGTATGATGGCTCCAAAATGGACAGAAGAAAATACCGGTCAGGCAGAAGTGCGTGATGTATTTAAATCACCAGCTGGAATGGTTGCCGGATGTGTTGTTGTAGATGGTAAACTTATCCGTGGTGGTCTTGTGCGTGTTATTCGTGAAGGTGTTGTTGCATTTGAGGGTGAGCTTGTATCTCTTCGTCGCTTTAAAGATGATGTTGCTGAAGTTGGTAACGGCTATGAGTGTGGTGTTATTATCTCTAACTACGATGATGTTAAAGTTGGTGATGTGATCGAGACATTCAAAAAAGTAGAGCAAAAAGTATCTCTTTAAGATGACAGAAGCACAAATCAAGCTAAAGAGAACAGAATCTCTTTTATCTGAAATCATTCCAGAAGCACTTTCACAGCTCAATGATGCACGTCTGCATGAACTCAGTGTAATTGAAGTAAAATGTTCTCGTGGTCGAAGTGATGCCAAAGTCTATATTGATCCGAGTAACTTCACTGAAGAAGAGCGACGTGTTTATATGAAACAGCTTCGTAAAGCTCGTCCTATTATTGAAGATTTTTGTCTTAAAGATCAGGGTTGGTACAGATGTCCAAAACTTACATTTGAGTTTGATGAACAGTTGAAAAAATCACAAACAATAGAAGAGCTGTTTAAAAAGATAGCAAAAGATACAAAAGAGGAAGAGTAATGAGTTTACAAAGTGATATAGAATCAGTTGTTAAATCAGTTGGATTAGAACTCTATGATACTGTAATTGTTAATGAATTTGATGAGACTATCTTTCGTGTCAGTGTTATATCTTCTGAGTTTGAAGAGGGTAAACGCAAAAGTGTTCCGTTAGATAGTTATGTAGAACTAACGCATCTTCTCTCACCGCTTTTAGATGTGACACCCCCTGTCTCTGGTGAGTACAGACTTGAAGTCGGTAGTCCTGGAATTGAGAGAAAACTCACTACCCTTGATCACTTTAAAAAATCAATCGGTGAAGATATTGCCATTGTTTATGGTGAAAAAGAGAAGCTTCGTGCAAAACTCAAAGAGATAAATGGAAACAAGCTTCTTTTTGAAAATGAAGATGGCAGTGTTGAAGTTGATTTTAATGATATTAAAAAAGCAAAAACCTACTTTGAATGGTAATCGATAATGACTTTTACATGCGTCTTGCTTTGCAAGAAGCGTGGAGATATCAAGGATTAACCTATCCAAACCCTGCTGTTGGATGCTGTGTTGTCGGCGAATATGGAGAGATTCTTTCCGTAGAGGCACACCATAAGGCAGGCCAGCCACATGCCGAAGTCAATGCACTCAAGTCTGCTTATTATAAACTTACTAATGACAGCTATATTTTAGCACTGCAAGATTCAGCAGATATTCACACTCACCTTTTAAGTAATCATAACGGTATTTTTGAAAATGCCAAACTCTACTCAACACTTGAACCCTGTTCACACTATGGTAAAACACCCTCATGTGCTAATCTTATAGCCGAACTAGGCATTAAAGAGGTATACATAGGCTCTAATGACACAAATAAAAAAGCTGCCAATGGGACTATGATACTCTCTATGAATAACTGTATAGTCTATAGTGAAATTTTAAAAGAGGAATGCGATGCTCTGATCTATCCGTTTCAAAAAACTTTAGAGGATCATTTTGTCTATTTCAAATGGGCACAACGTCTTAACGGTACAACTGATGGTGGTATTATCAGCTCAGAGAGTTCAAGACAAAATGTCCATGCAATGCGTGATATGTGTGATCTGCTTGTTATTGGCGGTGGAACTGTACGAGAAGACAGACCGATACTTGATGCCAGACTAGTAAACGGAAAAGCCCCTGATATTTTAATCCTTTCACGTACTAAAGCGTTTGATAAAACTATTCCTCTTTTTGGTGTTGCAGGCAGAGAGGTCTTCATAGAAGATAATCTTGATCGCCTCAAAGATTATAAAAACATTATGATAGAGGGTGGCTCTAAGATGTATGCACTCACTCGTGAGATTGTTGATTATTATCTCTGCTATATCGCTCCATCACTGGGTGGGCGTGAGATGATCAGCTTTGATGGTGATAATTTTGAATTTTTAAATATCAATAAAGAGAGCGAAGATATAATAGCGTGGATGAAAAGGAAAGAACAATGAGCATTTTAGAACAAGAGGGTGATGTAAAACAGGAGAAGATAGTCTCTATGTTTGATGACATCGCACCGACATATGATACTGCAAATCGTGTAATGAGTATGGGTGTTGATATCTCATGGCGTAAAAAAGCATGTGATTTGTCATTTGAGTATTATGGCAAAAAAGAGATTGAGCGTGTTGTTGATGTTGCCTGTGGTACAGGTGATATGATGGGCTTTTGGCAGAAGCAGGCAGAAAAAGCAGGCATTACTATTAAAGAGTTTGTCGGTGTTGATCCATCAAACGGAATGGTTGATGTTGCCCGTAAAAAGTTTCCGGATTTTCATTATCACATCGCAAAAGCAACAGAGATCCCACTTGTAGATACAAGTGCAGATATACTCAGTATCACTTACGGTATTCGTAATGTTGTTGAGCGTCAAGAGGCATTTTATGAGTTTAACCGTGTGTTAAAAGAGGGTGGTCTTGTAGTTATTTTAGAGTTTATGAAAGATGAAAATAAAAATATTCTCAAAAAAATCCGTGACTTTTATATGCACAAGATTCTGCCGTATGTTGGTGGAGCAATATCAAAAAATCTTGAAGCTTATACATATCTTCCTGACTCTATAGAGAATTTTGTAACTATTCAGGGAATGCAATCAGAGTTAGAAAAAGCCGGCTTTGAAATGTTGCATACGCAAAGTTTCTCTATGGATATCTCTACTTTGATGATCGCACGTAAAAAGTAGGAAAAGAAGTGCATACACTCTCCGTTTCTGCACTCAATGAACAGATAAAGCATCTCCTAGAGGAGAGTTTTAGCCGTGTTTTTGTAGAGGGAGAACTCTCTCGCATCACCTTTCACAACTCAGGACATATCTACTTTACACTCAAAGATAGTGGCTCTGCTATTAGCTGTGTGATGTTTCGAGGTAATGCAAGTAAGCTTAAGTTTCGCCTAGAAGAGGGACAAAAAGTTGTTATCGATGGTGCTATTACACTCTACAAACCTCGTGGATCTTATCAGATAAACTGTTTTACTATTGAGCCTTCAGGACAGGGAGCATTAGCACTTGCTTATGAGCAGCTCAAACAGAAACTCTCTGCGCAAGGCTACTTCAATCCAGAGATAAAAAAGCCATTACCAAAATTTCCTAAAAAAATAGCACTCATTACCTCTGCAACAGGAGCAGCCTTGCAAGATATGCTTCGTGTTGCCAATGTACGATATAGACTTTTGGAAATTGATATATATGATGTTTTGGTGCAGGGTGATGGTGCTGCATTTAGAGTAGCAGAGGCGATTAAAAAAGCAGATATGGCAGGGTATGATGTTATTGTTGTTGGTCGTGGTGGTGGTAGTCTTGAAGATCTCTGGGCTTTTAATGAAGAGAGTGTAGCTGATGCTATTTTTTATGCAAAAACGCCTATTGTCTCAGCAGTAGGGCATGAGATCGATTGGCTTATCAGTGATTTTGTAGCGGATCTGCGGGCTCCGACACCAAGTGCTGCTATGGAGATGATACTGCCCGATACCAATGAGCTTTATATGACACTTGATGGCTTAAGTGAACAGTTCGAGCAGCTTTTTAATCAAAAACTACGTGTAAAAAAACAGGAACTCCAGCATCTGAGATCCTCTTTTTTACAGCACTCAGTTGAGAGAAAAATTGTCCAAAAACAAGAAGAGATACAACAGTTACAAAAATCATTGCAACAAAGTATTGATTTTAAGATAGGCTCTTTTAAAAAGATGATACAAAATATAGAGGAGCGATTTCCTCAAGCGATAGATTCCAAGCTCTCTTTTGCTCAAAATCAACTTTTACATCTGCAAAAGATGTTAGAATCAAACCATCCAAAATTAAAAACAAAAAAAGGTTTTGCCCAAATATCACAAAATGAAAAAGTGATCGACATTGATGAACTCTCTGTCGGTGATCTCTTTGAAGCACAAAGTGATAGTGTTGTTATTGAAGCAAAAGTTTTAAATAAAAGGAATATATAGATGAATTATCCAAAATTTTATGATAGTGTAGAGAGTATAGAGCTTGTAGACCCTTTGGCAAAGGTACTGGGAGCTTTTGAAAATGGTGAGTATGAGATCACTTACCTAGAAGTTGTAAAAGCTGCCGGACACTCTTGTCCTACGGTTGCTGGAGCATATCTGATGACTCAGGCTGCTTTAAAAGCACTTTTTGGTGATGAGAGAGCTGTTCGAGGTGCTGTAAAAGTAGCATTTAAAGAAGATTTGCAAGATGGTGTTGCCGGTGTGATTGGAAATGTGGTCTCACATATTACAGGTGCTACAGACAAGAGCGGTTTTAAAGGGCTTGGTGGGAAGTTTGCACGTCACTCTTTGATGGATTTTAATGTAGATATTAACTCAAGTGCACGATTTACACGCATAGATAACTCCAGAAGTGTAGATGTGATTTATGATCCCTCTTCAATTCCTGCAGATCCTCAGATGGTGCCTTTAATGCAAAAGATGCAAAGTGGATCAGCAACAGCCGAGGATATGAAAATGTTTGGTCAATTGTGGCAAGATAGAGTTGCGAGAATCTTTCAAAACACTGATCAAGTTATACGAGTACAGGAGTAGTTTTTGAGAGATAGTTATAAAGTATCTCTGCTACTATCATCTCTACTGCTGAGTACAGCGATAAATGCATTTGATTTTGAAGCAAGTGTCGGTGTTCATGATTTTATGGTTTCAGATATAAAAGGTGATGTACCTAAGGATGGTATCAGTGCTGGTACTTCACACACTCTAGGTGTTAATGCTGCTATTTATGTTAAGCATCAAACAGCAAGTAAAATTAATTTTTTAGCAAAAGCAGAAGCTTTTTTAGATAGAGACAAAGATCATCTTGATCCTGATCATATTCCTGTCTGGTTTGACTTTTTACTTGATATAGATGGACCTATGTACACTATTAATGATAAGAGTGCTTTGAAGTGGTATATCTTAATGGATAACAGACAAAATACAGTCAGTTGTATTGAACGGGAAGTTCGTCAGCATCTAGGTCTTGGGTATGAGTATAAAAGTGGTGGATTTAGATTTGATTTTAATCTCTATGCAGGATTTTATTATATAGAGATCGATGATGACACTCCAGTGGCAAGAGGTTATATGCGTCAAGATACCGATGATGGTGAAGCATCCAATGTTGTAGAGTTTGAAGCAGCATATGATTTTAGTAAAAACTGGTCAATTTATGGAAATCTAAAAAGATATGCGGCAAATACTGGTATGGAAAATCTTGAAGATAATGCAGAAATACGACTGAAATACAGCGGAAGTAATTTTTTAACAGATGGTGCTACACTCAATTTAAAAGTAAAATATGTTCAGTATAATTTTGACAGATTTTATCGTGCAGATGTAGGTGTACCAATTTTACCGTTTGATAACGATACGCTTATTCAAGCGTATGTTACTGTTCCTATAGCTTTTAAATAGCTTATCGCAAAGAGAGATTTGGAAAATAGGTATGAAGTGTTACAGCTGTTGTCGCAGCTAGTTTTTTCATAAACTTATCCAATTTATCTTCTTTGTTCCAAACAGGGTGTTGCACTCCACTTAAGTGAATAAGCTCTTGTTTGGCATCAAATGCAACACCAACTGCATCGATCAATCCAACTGTTTTTGCCTGTGCTGCTGTAAAGATATGTGCGTTTGCATAAGTATCTCTTTTTTTAATATCAAGCTTTCTTGCATTGGCCACATCTTGTGTAAACATATCATATGTCCCTTGAATAACTTTATTAAGCTCTTTTACTTCATAAGGCTTCCATGCTCTGTCTGGTGTACCTACCTGTTTATATAAACCTGCTTTTACAACCTGACTTTTAATGCCTATTTTACTCATTATACCACTAAGATCAGCTCCTTGCATAATGACACCGATACTGCCAACCATACTGCCAGGATTGGCTATGATTTTGTCTGCCCAGATACTCGCATAATAGCTTCCACTTGCAAGTGTTCCTTTTGCATAAACAACGACAGGTTTTTTCTCTTTGAGTCTTTTTATTGCATAGGCGATTTCAACAGATGGTGCAACAGCCCCGCCTGGAGAGTCAACAACAAGGAGTACACCTTTAATTGTGTTGTTTTTTGCGGCTTTATTGATCTGCTCTACAACTTCACTTGAGTCCATAATAGGACCAGTAAGAGCGATTTGTTGGAGATTGTTTGATGATAGTTCATCTTCACTTGCCGGTACAAAGAGAATAATGAGCAACAAAATAAAGAGCATTGCTTTAAAATGGTTTTGAATGTAATCTATTGTCTGTGTAATTGGAGAGAAGAGTTTTTTCAGTAATTGCATAATTATACTTCTCCTTTTTCAAGTTTTCCGTTAATGTAAACTTTTGAGATATTATATCTGTGTAGTATTAAGTGAACAGGTAACTCTTTTGTTGGTTCATTTTCAAGATCGATAACAAGCATATCTGCATTTTTTCCTTCTGCAATTTCTCCAGTGTTGAGTCCGAGTGCTTCGGCTGCATGAATGGTTACTCCATCTAAAAGAGCCTGTGCAAACTCTAAAAGCGGTTCTTG